>OBJA01000258.1_pt1 | contig 50046 bp, 29 predicted proteins | sample 1519751 | NCBI WGS metagenome assembly OBJA01 (sample SAMEA3881238, study PRJEB22517) | soil metagenome | biome: lake sediment; feature: soda lake sediment; material: sediment, water from around vicinity | place: India | collected 2013-12-23 | depth 3 m
CTCCACGAATACCCGATTCCCCCCACGTGCTTTCTGCAAACCGTATTGAACTTTTGCCTTTTGCCTTGTTTTTAATAGCACACGGATAACACTGATGTTACGAATTAAAGCGGATCAGTGAAGATCTGTATCATCCGTAAAATCCGCGTGCTATTTTTAAGGTATCCGTTTTGATTTCTCACAAAGACGCGAAGGAAGTTTTACAATGTATTGTCAGCAAACTTTTACCAGAAGGTATGATTCAGCTAATCAACCTAATTTGGATGTCCAATAAAGGCACCCGGTGTGTGTTTTTGTAATTTATTTACTGATAATAAGCTTTCCGGTAGCTATTGGTTTGAATGTTCCAAATATACGGATAATATAGATTCCATTGACCAGATGACTGACATCCAGGGTTGCGGTTGTCTCAGTCAGTGGCGCAGTTAGTACGGTACGGCCTGCCATATCGAATATGACAATCTGTGTCTTTTCCACCTTGTCGGTAATGGAGACTGTAACAGTTGAACCGGCGGGGTTGGGGTTTATTGTAATGGACGGTTTAGGATATTGGATCGGAATCTTTGTGGATTGAATAACATCACCATGACTGTTCAACAACCACACAAACAGGTGGTTAGTGCTAACAATAGGCCAGTCAGTAAAGTTTAGACCCCTGGCCGTTGCCAGATAATTACCATTGTCGAATAGGACTAGATTTTCCGCCGAAAAATAATAACCCGAGCCAAAATAGCTTGTTTTTATCGGGTTACCTTGTAAATCTGCAAAAAGTAAAGCTACTTTGGTGGAGTCGCTCGGTGGATATTGCTTCCAGTCATTATCATGTGAATAGAGCATTACAATGGTATCGTGGTTGATAAGCATTGGTTTGACATGCCCAATCTGGCCTGCAATCACAGTGTCTTTATGGGGTCTCAAGGTGTCCAGAACATTGCCGTTCAAATCCCATTTAAGCCAACCGATCTCTTTTGCCGAAGTGTCAACTCTGGAACCATACTCATTAGGTGACAGAACTACTGAATCGTTAATTCTGACCCCATAAGCATTGGTCATCTGAGCCTGATGTGGGGATATTAATCCGAATGTGAATAATGTATCAACAAAAACCAGGGGGTTTTCCTGAAAGCGGAATAATAATCCACAATGGGAAATATTAGATGTGACGAACAATCTCAAAAATCCATCCGATGCCGGATGCAGTGCGAAAGTGAACCAAAAGGCCATTGGGAAGGGAAAAAAGAGGGAATCCTGAATCATCATTTGATCATCAATTCTTAGAATGAAACCATGAGTGGCAGAGCCACTGGATACCCATCCTGAGACAAGCATATCATTCTCCACGAAAACGACATCGCTAATTGATATCAGCCTGTTATCAAAATTGTATTTCACATCATCCAAAAAATTCAGGTTGAGATCTGTTCTCCGAATAAGCATTCTGTGAACTGAATTATCCATGCTATACAAACCTCCAAAATGGTACACCGTGTCATTCCTGACTAACATATGCCTCAGACCCGGACCAAACCCGGGGTATAATGTGGAATCGATGATTTGAGTTTTGGATATCCCCCCATCTTGAGTTATCAAGAGTTGAGTTGTGAATGAAATATGGTAATTATTGACATAGTCATGGGATTCATTTAAAAAATTTACGATAGCATTATTGCCCCTGCCATAAACTGATGAAAAAAACTGATCATAACCTGGATCGTCAAACACCAACAAAGGGGACTGGGCGTTGCTGCCCAGTCCTATAAGGATTACAATGGTAACAAAGGATAGCGACAACCGCCTGTGATACTGGATGCCACGAAACTCTATGAAAAGTTGCTTCCAAATGTTTGTCATAGTGTATAGGTGTTGATCACATTGGTTGCCTGCCACTTTTGCCTTTCGCCTTTTGCCTTTTACCATTTGCCTTTCATCGACTTCTCCACTTCACATCATAGTATCCTGGCCGCTCTTCGACTGCTCTTTTGAGAAAGTCCTCATTGTAGCCGGCGCCCTCAGGCCATGGGCGGTATTCGTTGGAGGTGCGGATATACCTGTCGTTGTATTTGGCGAAGATGTAATGCCCGAGTTGCCTCCACCGCTCCACTGTGTATTCAGCATTGTTCACGCTGAAGTCGGTGAGGTACTCCCTCATCAGATCCTTGTCAGTATCGTAGAGCGCTTTTGCAGCGATGTCAACAGCCTTTGTCATGGTGAATGCCCTGTTCTCGACCTCTTTCTGCACCACTTTAATGTCTTCGATGATGTGGTTGTAGAGCCCGTATGCATAGTTTGCAACGAGGTTGAAGACCCAGAATGCCGAGTTCCAGTCGAACTCAAAGATATTTCCTGTGATGAGTGATTTGGGAGGAGTTGTCATTCCCATATAGAGTGGCATGTAGGCATTGGAGTATGTGTCATCAACGCCATACCAGAATATGCCGCCAATCTCATCCGGCAGCCAGCTTCTTGATTGTGCGATGAAGGAGAACCCGGTCTGTGATTGCGCTATGGTTCTTTCCCATGAGTAGGTATTTACGGTGTCTCCCTCGAGCTGAAATATCAGGGGGCGCCATCTGTAGGGGTTGCCGTGAGGGCCGGCGGCAATTCCTTCCCCGGTATAGTAAGGGGTGCCATGGAAATGGTCCCTTACGAACCAGATCATATCCTGGAGCGTAACCTTTTTGTCGGGCTTGATGAACAACGGGTATGGTTCTGCACCTTCAATGCAGCGCCAGTAGTCGGAAGAGAAGTTCTGTGATGGCGCTGCCCTGTTATATACACTCCACACACGGCCTTCACAGAGCAGCAGCGACATGGGTGTAAGTGGCGCATAGGTGTCGGCAAAGCTGAAGTCTTTGTCTTTGCCTTTGAACCATCCGCGCTCCCTGGCAAAGTCCACCACATCTTCTGCCCACATCCAGTTCTCCTTGTCTTTGAAGTTGATCTGCCTTATCCTTGCCTGGTTGGCATGAGATGCAATGTATCCCTCCGGCACCCGCGCCGCAACCCAGACGCCTCCCTTGCCATACTTGCCCTTGCCGATGAACTCAAGGATCCACGCCTCATTCTTGTCCGAAACGGAAAATGACTCTCCCGTTCTCTTATATCCGTAAGTTTTAGTCAGGTCGGTCATTATTTTTATCGCTTCGCGGGCACTCCCGGCACGCTGAAGAGTGATGTACATCATATTGCCATAATCTATAAATCCGTTGGGGTCGTGCAGCTCCTTGCGGCCGGTGAATGTCGTTTCCCCGATGGCTACCTGGTGCTCGTTCATATTGCCGATGACCCTGTAAGTCCTGGGAACCTGCGCAATCCTTCCAAGGAGCTTGCCTGTATGCCAGGAGTAGATGTCGAGAGAATCGCCGGGCTTGTGCACACCTCCCGGATAGAAATGCAACGGATCCATAAGGCCACCTGCATCCGCCAGGTAACTTATCATAACGCTTCCATCAGCACTTGCACCTTTCGATACCAGCACATTGGTGCAGGAGTGGACCGGCAGGTGGTTCAATAATAAAAACAGGAATAAGCTGATTGCTTTGATCTTTAAAATGCTCTTAATCATAATTTTCAGATTTGAGTTTTTCAACAAATTATAAAGATGGCAAAGATATGCAAAAATGTGTATATTTGCTAAAGGATTGTCATGCATGTCAATAACGGCGGGCAGGAAACCATTCTCAGACTTAATGAATTAAAAGGCAGATAATTTTTATTAACGATCAGTACATGGCAAACAGAATCTTCAGTATCCGGTTCATTATCCACTCCCTTTCTGCTGTTCTTCTTGCATCTTCCTTTTCTCTGAATGCCCAGAGAGAGAATGAGAAGGAACGGTATCGCATGATACCGGCCGGCTACCTGGGGCATCCTGAACTTGGGGTTGTCTTTCCGGCAGGGCTCACCAATGAGGTTGACTACGAATTGATCCATCTGAGGGATGAGTATTCCAGGACATTCCTGAACAGGTCGGGCAGCCTGACAACGGCTCACTCTTCCGTGCCTCTTCACTATCGTGATAAATCAGGATTCTATCTCACGCTTGATTACCGGTTAACATCCTTTGACGGAACAACATTCCGGATACCGGATCATAAGCCGGAACATAAGTTCAACTCGCACACAAATGAGATAACCTTTTATGATGAAGGGGCAAGGAGTATGGTTTCCGGCAGGAACCGGAAGGTTAACCTGTACGATCATAATGATGAAATCATAGCATCATACATGCCGGACTACAGGAGAGAGAACGCACAGATCATGGAAAGAGCGGTCATTGTTGAGGAGCTCTTTCCTGGAATTGATGCACATCACTTCTTTTATGAGGGCCTTCAGAAAACTAATTACATACTGAAAAACTCCTCCATTCTTTCACCTTTGGCCGAAAAACTGGTAGTTGAAGAGGTGGTTGCAGTACCGGCCGGATGGAATTTTGTTTACGAATATCAGGATGATACCCTTACCGGAAGGATTGTGCTCAGGGATAATCTTTCCCGGGATGTTCTTATTTTTCAGCATCCGGTGATAACAGACTCTGAAGAGGTTGATATTAGAACAAGGTATTTCATGCCTCAGTATTATGGTGAGTATTCATTCCACAAGGTCAGCGACACACTCTTTTTAATCAAACTCTCTGTTGATGCTGCCTGGTTGAAACATCCCGGCAGGGTTTTCCCGGTAATCATTGACCCAACAGTTGTTTTAAATAGTACTACTGTGATGAACTCCTGCTTTTCCCCGAATTACCAGCAGGGCACCCTCACTTTGAATGTGCCTGCAGGTCAAACCATATATAACACTTACCTGGAATGGGATTTCGTTGCCACAAGCGGTTCCGGTGCATGGAAGTCTGACCAGCGAAGCTATGTGTCGGGCCCCTTCGGCCAGACCTTTGTGCTTAGCGGAACGGGCGATGTTCACGGACTGCAGACCTATATCTTAGACAACACCTTCATAGCTAATGGCATTTCCACCGGAAGTGTCAATATCACTTTCCATGCATCGCGGACATGGGGCGGCTCGGGTTGCAATGCAACGTTCAATTACATGAACAGGAGATATGTGGAAATCACCTATGATATGATAGTTTTCGGGCCGGGACAGATCGTCATTAATGAGTATTCTGCATCAAACATGACATTGATGGATGGTTTCGGAAGGTCAGAAGACTGGATCGAATTGCTGAATACATCTGCAAACTATGTTGACCTGTCAGGATACTATCTGAGTGACAATCCTCTTAACCCGCTCAAATGGCAGATATCATCAGGGTTTATCCCTCCTGGCGGCAGGGTGCTGGTATTCTGTTCCGGCAGGGATATCTCATCAGGGGTGGTCTTTCATGCCAATTTCCGGCTCTCACAACTTAAGCCCGAGCATGTTCTGTTCTCAGATCCCAATGGGGTGTTGCTGGAGTCATATCCGTTATGGACAACCCAGAATGGCCACTCTTACGGGCGGGTAACTGATGGAGCAGCTCAATGGGGGGTGTTTGGTACGCCAACACCTTACCAGGCAAACACGGGTGCAAGGTACGGTTACACCTCTACACCCGACTTTTCTCTGTCTGCCGGACACTATTCAACAGGCCAGACGGTTACCATAAGCACGCAAAACCCCAATGAATTCGTCCGTTACACCATAAACGGTTTCGACCCTACAACCAATTCCTCGCTATACACTCATCCTCTCCAGGTAAATCAAACTACCGTTGTCAGGGCAAGAACATTTTCTAACGATACCACACTTTTGCCGGGCTTCATTGAAACAAACTCTTACCTTATTAATGAAAACCATACTTTGCCGGTATTCTCCTTTTCAGGAAACCAGAATTTGTTGCAGTTGTTTGGTGGAAATCAGAATCTGAAACCTGTCGGAACATTTGAGTTCTTTGATGAGCATGGTTTGTTTATTGACAGATCTACGGGCGACTTCGACAAGCATGGCAATGATTCATGGGGTTATCCCCAGAGAGGAGTGGATTTTGTTTCGAGGGATGAATATGGCTACAATGATGCTTTAAGGCACAAGTTTTTCTCAACCTCACACAGGACGGAGTTTCAGCGTTTGATGGTTAAGGCTGCTGCCAATGACAACTACCCTTTTGAGACCGGGGGTGCACATATCAGGGACTCATACATTCAATCCCTGTCACAGTTGAGCGGATTAAATCTTGATGAGAGGAGCTCCTCAAATGTCATTGTATATGTAAACGGACAATACTGGGGGGTGTATGACCTGAGGGAAAAGGTTGATGACCATGACTATACTGATTTCTATTATGGGCAGGACAGGCAACATCCCGGGAGTGACCTTTACATTCAGTTTCTGAAGACATGGGGTTCCACACAGGCGGAATACGGCAATCAGCCGGCTGTTAATGACTGGGCAATGCTCAGGCAGTATGTGCAGGCAAACAACATGAGCAACCAGGTACACTTTGACTTTGTTGACAGCCTTCTGGACATTGAAAGCCTTATCGACTATTTTGTAATAAACTCAGTTATGGTCTCCAGGGATTGGCTCAACTATAACACGGGTTGGTGGAGAGGCCTGAATCCGCAGGGCGGCGCCAGAAAATGGAGATACATTCTCTGGGATCAAGAGGCAGCTCTCGGTCATTATACGAATTTTACAGGTCTGCCCAATGTTACAGCAACTGCTGATCCTTGCCAGGTGGAGAACCTTACTGTTTCAAATAACGGGCATGTTCAGATTCTGAGTAAGCTGATTAACCAGAACCCGGATGTCAGACGAAGGTATGTTACCCGGTATGCAGACCTGCTCAACACACATTTTTCATGCGCTTCTATGATACATCTTCTGGATAGTATGGTTGCAGGCATTGCACCTGAGATGCCAAGGCAGATACAGAGATGGAATGCCGGATCCATGACCGAATGGCAGGATAATGTCCAGGCAGTAAGAAATTTCCTGCAGACACGCTGCTCCTCCCTGGTCGTAGGACTGGCTTCCTGTTACAACCTCACCGGGCCCTTTACATGCTCCTACGATGTATATCCGCCGGGTACAGGGAAGATCAGGATGAACTCGGAGTGGTTGACAAGTTACCCTTTCCAGGCTCTGATGTACGGCAACATTGAAACCATGCTCAAAGCTGAACCTGTCCCCGGTTTTGAGTTCAGCCACTGGGTGGCAGACAGCGTCGTGATAAATCCAAATGACAGTGTGCAGGATGTATCACTTATGTTTACGCAACCCGCAAATATTGTCGCGCATTTCATAAACCCGAATCAGACCGATGATTCACTTATCTATTACTGGCATTTCAATGATCTCTTCACACCTGTCGATGTAAAAACCATTGAAGCAGATTTTAAGCTGATACCCACCGCAAATCCCTTGATGACCTACGTTGGCACAGGCCCTCGCGATATGGATCTTTACAGTACCGGAAGCATATTGAACCTTCATCAGATGCAGGGGCCGGGTACTGCAGCCAGGGTGAGAAATCCATCTACAGGCAGATCCCTCGACTTTGACCTTCCGACAACAAGTTATGCGGAAATCAAATTCGATTATGCTGTTCACAGGTCAGGATCGGGAATGTTGAAAAACATCATCTCATATAGCATCGACGGCATAAACTTTATCCAGACCGGTCTTCAGACCACAGAGTTTGACATAGATGAGACTTACAGCCAGGTGTCGGTTGATTTCACCGGCATACCGGGGGTTGACCACAATCCTGATTTCAAGATCAGAATAACATTCTGGGGCAACACCACCCAATCAAATGGCAACAACAGATTTGACAACATATCGCTACGCGGGAAGCCAACTGACATTTCAGTAAGGGAGAAAGAAACCATGGATAAGCTCAATGTGAAGGTTTATCCGAATCCGTCTAGAGATATTATCAATATTGAGGTTGCTGATTGCGCCAGGGAGATGCCGTTCAGACTGATAGACCTGTCCGGCAGGGCTGTAACACCCGGAACCATAAATTCAGAGCTTACAACGGTTGATGTTTCTGGATGCCAACCCGGCATGTACTTCCTGCAGCTTCAGGGCAGGCTCTTTAAAATCATGGTTATAAGATAGGTGCTTTCTTTACCCTACCTTTTTGCAAGGATTTTTCTTCTCAAAGCAACAACCTTAACGGACACTAATAATAACCAATTACTGCTTTTTTATGTACTTTTGATCAGTAAAAAATTGCATAAGCAGTTTTAGCGACAGGCAGAGTTCAGGTTGAAGGCAGGATTTTTATTAACAGATTAAAGTAAGATATATGACAAATAACGAAGAGCAAATGATCAGAAGGGCATTTATGGAGAAGGACTGGAATGAGACACAGACAGCGGATTCCTGGATGGTCTTTAAGGTGATGGCGGAGTTTGTAAACAGCATGGAGAAGATGTCAAGGATAGGGCCATGTGTTTCCATATTTGGTTCAGCGCGGACACCCGAATCTTCAAAATATTACAAGCTAGCAGAGGAGGTTGCGTTTGGTTTGACCAAGCATGGTTTTGGAGTGATCACAGGAGGAGGCCCGGGCATTATGGAGGCTGCCAACAGAGGTGCATACCGTGCCAGAGGTAAGTCGGTGGGGCTGAATATTATGCTGCCTCATGAGCAGAATGCAAATCCTTATATTGATGCTGATAAACTCCTGAATTTCGATTACTTTTTCATCAGAAAGGTGATGTTTATGAAATATGCGCAGGGTTACGTCGTGATGCCTGGCGGATTTGGAACACTCGATGAACTCTTCGAAGCTATCACCCTGATCCAGACACAAAAGATGGTTCACTTCCCGATTGTGCTTATGGTGAAAAAGTACTGGACTGGCCTGATGGAGTGGATAAAAGAAAACCTTCTCAAGGATAAGATGATTTGCGAGACAGACCTGGATATTTTTGCAATTGTTGATGAAGCCAAAGAAGCGGTAGCGCATATAGTCAAATTCTATGAAAAGTATGATATAAAACCAAATTTCTGATATGTGTTAGTCCAAATCCAAAACCATAACCAATGAACAGATCCCTGGTCCTTCTTCTGTGTGTTTTTACACAAACACTCTATTCACAGCATCAGACAATGCAAACAGAAAGGTTGCACAAGAATCTTGCAGCTTTGGAGATAACTAACGTCATTGTTGACTACACCATACCTGATCATACGGTGTCACAAACTGTTGTTGACGGAGGTCTGTATCACTTTTTTCATCTTCCGGGCACAGGAAAGATGCAGGAGCCTGGGAAACCAGCACTGCCTGTATTTACTGAGCTCATTGCCATGCCTTTCAATGCAGCGGCAACTCTGGTGTCATCTTCGGAATCTTTTACTGATTATCACGGATACGTGATACATCCTTCTTTGCAACCGGCAACAGATCATATCGGTGACCCCGAACCTCTTTTTGAAATTGATCAAGACCTGTATCAGACTGATGCTTTTTTCCCCGAGAATATTATTGAGATTGTGGATACGCTAATGATACGGGGCATGAAGGTGGCTGTGGTGCAGGTCAGGCCTGTACAGTTTAACCCGGTACAGGGTGTTGTCAGGATTCATCAGGGGTTAACACTGGACATGAGGTTTGATGGGGCAGGGATATCTTTTGAACCATTCGCACTGCTTAATTCTGCGAAGTATAATGCCTGGCTTTCGAACATCCTGCTTAATGGGGCGCTCTTGCCGGCAGGCATTGAGAGTTCACTTCCTGCTTCAGATGCAGAGTATATCATCGTTACTATTGATGCCTTCCGCAGTGCCGCAGACAGCATTGCCCGCTGGAGGCACCAGATGGGGCTTAAGACGGAGATAGTAAGCCAGCCATCCTGGACAGTGCAGCAGGTGACGTCAGCCGTGCACAGCAGGTACCACTCATACATCCCCCGCCCCGACTACCTGCTCATTCTTGGTGACCACGATCATGTGCCCGGCCAGCTTATTCCGGTTGACAACACCAATTTCGCAACAGACCTCTATTATGTATGTATGGATGGCTCGGCAGACCATTACCCGGATATGGCAAAAGGCAGGATCTCCATTGCCAATGCTTCACAGGCAATGATGGTTGTAAACAAGATAATCAACTACGAACGGAATCCTGTAAATGATTCACTCTTCTATCAACATGCATTGCATTGCGCACAGTTCCAGGATGATGACACATCCGGTTACGCCACAAGGCGATTTACACATACATCAGAGGAACTCAGAGAATATATCATGAGCAAAGGATACACTGTTGACAGGGTTTATCACACATATTCCTACATCAACCCGACAAACTACAACAACACTATTTACAGCAATGGTGAGCCACTACCACCTGACCTGCTCAGGGCAAACGGTTTTCTATGGAACGGAGACTATACGATGATCTCCCAGGCGATCAACAGCGGCAGGTTTTATGTTCTCCACAGAGACCATGGAGGGGTTACAGGTTGGGGCCATCCTACTTATACAACCACATCAATGAATGCACTGGCGAATGGAAATAAACTGCCGGTTGTTTTCAGCATAAATTGTCAGACAGGAAACTTTCTCCAGCCCGAGTGCTTCTCAGAAAAGTTCCTGAGGTTGTCAACAGGAGGTGCAGTGGGTGTGTTCGGCGCTTCTTATGTGAGTTATTCAGGATACAATGATGCGATTACTGTTGGTGCTTTCGACGCAATCTGGAATGACCCGGGTATTGTCCCTCTTTTCGGCAGTGGCGGTGTTGCCAATCCGGTCATCACTCCACATCCTCCGATATTGCCGATGGGGATGGTTCTCAATCATGCTATGCTCCGCATGGTGCAGACATGGAACGGGTCAACCTCGGCCAATACCAGGCAGTACAGAATGTTCCACTACTTTGGTGACCCTGCAATGAAGATGTTCACCGCTCCGCCGGCAATGTTAACAGCAATTGTGCCTGATACTATAGTAGTGGGGACAACTCACATGAACATCTCTGGTTGCAACACCCCTGATGCTCTGGTGACTTTGGTTTACAAGGATACATTGGCATCCAGGGGCGTAATTGCCTCCGGCAATATCACCCTGAATTTCTATCCTCTATATGATACGGCTTATACAGCCACGGTGACAATCAGCAAACATAACTTCAGGCCTTTTCTCAAAGAGGTGGTGATTGTCGGGCAGGCTCCCGCCGCCCATAACAATCCCTGTGATGCATTGCCGATTCCGGTTAATCGTTACTGCGATCCTTTGCCATCAGGTTTCGCCGGTGCCGATGTTTCGCCGGTGCCTAATCCGGCATGTGCCTCAGCGAACCACGGAGATGTATGGTTCCGGTTTGTAGCACCTGCATCAGGCATGGCAGAGGTGGAGGCAGGCGATGGCATTCAGAACGTTGGTGTTGCCGCATACTCTTCTGCATGTATCGCACCGGTTTTTCTGGCTTGTGAAACAAGTGCAGGCACCGCCGGAAGGGTGACCCTGTCACTGAACGCACTCACAGGGGGCGATACAATCCTGGTGAGAGTTTGGAAGAACAACCAGGCTGCTTCTCATCTGTTCTCCATCTGTGTAAGAGAACCGGACACCTTTGTTTATGCCCAGCTTCCTTATTATACCGGATTTGAAACCGGCATTGACCAGTATTGGGAACTTGTAAGCAGCAATGCAGCCGGAAGAATACGTATCGACAGCATTTGCGATGCCCGGTACGGGAACAAATCGCTGCTTATGGATCAGAGCATCAACGGAACCTTTGCGCAGAATGAAGCAAGGCTGAGGGTCGACCTGCGTGGAAAAGAGAAGGTGAAGCTGAAGTTCTGGTGGCGTGAGTATGGTGATGAAACGCATGTGGAAGATGGTGTCTTCTTTTCCGATGACGGAGGAGAGAGTTTTGTGAAAGTGATAGAACTGCAGGGTGCCTTTGAAGCATGGACTCAATATGTTGTTGATGTCGACAGGTTGGCAGCGTTGAATGGCCTGAAACTCACCGAGTCGTTCATAATCAAGTTTCAGCAGTATGACAATTGGGGAATGATCTGTTCCAACCCTACCGGTGGCGACGGCTTCGCCTTTGATGACATCTATGTCTATGTTGATACCACTTACAATACCTGGGCAAACCTGCCATATCAGACAGGTTTTGAAGATGGCTTTGACCAGTATTGGGATATAAAATCTACAGAGCCACAGGGGAGAATTGTGGTAACAGGCGCCTATGGACCACCTGCTGAAGGCAGCTATTCCCTTATGATGGATATCTCTTCAACCAACATCTACAACCTCAATGCTGCCGACCTCAGATTAAACGTCAATAACCTGAACAACCTCATTCTGTCATTGAAATGGAAAAGCTTTAATGATGAGATCCATGTTGAAGACGGAATCTACTTGTCGGATGATGGTGGCAACAGTTTTACCCGGGTAGTTTGGCTGAATGACACAAACACATACTGGTCTGAGAAGAATCTTAATCTGGCAGCGATTGCACAGGCACATAATCTATCCCCCGGTGCCAATACAGTGCTGAGACTGGTTCAGTATGACAACTGGAGTGTGACTTCCGATGGGTTTGGATTTGATGACATCAGGCTTTACTACGCAGTTGAGCCTGTTATTGACCTGAATCCTATTGCCATGTACGTTTCAGCAGACACCGGAACAACTGCAACAAGGAGCTTCAGCATCATCAACCAGGGAACAGATCTGCTGAGGATAGATTCTGTCATAGTGCCGGATGGGTTTGCTATCTCTTTTGCCGGGCCCGTGCAAATCATGCCCGGTGATACATTAACACCTACCCTTACTTTTTTTCCCGACAGCGTGAAGAACTACACCGGCAATATTTATGTATTCCATAATGCAGTCAGGGGGCTTGACAGTCTGAGGCTTAACGGGCTGGGTATGCACCGTGAACTGCAGCCTGACATATCCGCAATCATCTTTGATACACTTGAGATTTTAAACCGCGACACAATAACTTTCAATCTTACCAACATCGGGAACGGTGCAGTGACTACCAATTCAATAACTACACCTGCAGGTTTTCTTGTCCTGACCCCGCAATCGCAGAGCTTCTCCGTTGGACAATCAAGACCTGTAAGAGTAAGATTTTTCCCAACAGCGCCCGGGCTCTATTCAGGGATGCTAACAATCAGTACAAATGCCAACCAATTAGTACTGCCAATATCAGGCTATGCTTATAACCCGCTCACTATTGAAAATCCGGAGGAGGAACACATCTTTAAGATTTCACCGAACCCATGCAGCAACCACCTGAATATCCAAAGCAGTCTTCTACATGGTTATGAAATCCTGCTCTCGGATATGGCAGGCAGAACAATGGTACATCAGAAAGGCACAGGTCATACAACACTCGACATGAAAACCCTCAGTGCGGGGCTCTACATCCTGGAACTTATCCCGGAAAACAAACAGAACCCTCTACGAATGAAAATCCTAAAGGAGTAGAGAGGTAAGAGGTAAGAGGCGCCTCTATCGTTTGACTATTCGCCTCGATAGCACGTGGTCATGGGTGTAAACATTCAGAAGATATACCCCGGGAGGAAGTTGTGACAGATCCAGGGTTGCATGTTGACTCCTTTCCACAACACGTCTCCCGCTCAGGTCGTACAAGGCAGTTTCAAACCGGGTTGCGCCCGGCAGGCGGACAGTCAGCCTGTCGGTTGCAGGGTTGGGATATACAACCAGCCCATCGGGGTTACCAGAATGTGGATCTGTCTCCTCAACAGATATTGGCGTGATTTTCTGCCAGCGGTAATAGTGCCTTCTCTCACCATGATATGACCAACCGGTTGGTTGCAGAGCCTTAAACCACACCTCTCTGATTAAATTGTTAAGGCTGTCGAAATAGTAATGTGTGGGCAAGCCCATACTGTATTCACTGCTGTCTTTAATCCATTTCTGATAAGAGCTGGAGTCAGGAGAACATGATGCGCCACTGTAATAGTATAGCCATCTGTACCTATCAGTGAATTCAGGCAGGTACGTCTGGCCATTGTAAACAATAATCGAGTCGGGCGCCTCAAAGCATCTGTGATACTCCCTGTGTACCCAATAGGAGGTGTCGGTAAACGTGCTGTAATATTTGATGAGGTTGGTGTGGTAAGCGGAGCTGTTACCGAACTGGTCATATTCGTATAGTCTGATTTTCGACAGTTTGAAATCACTGGTGTCCTGCAATGAGCTGGAATAGCTATGCTCGCTTTCGATCCGGTTTGATGCATCGTAGCTTTTCATGGTGATGCTGCTTCTGATGAGTTGAGGGTATTCTGGAAATTTGATATAGCGGTAAACCATGGTGTCTAACCCTGATGCATCGTAGAAGAACAGCGTTCTCGAATAGTCTTCCAGCCCCTGGGTATCATAGTCAAACATTTTTTGTTCGATGCGTATAAGCTGGCCAAGGGTGTCGTAATAATAGAATACCCTTTCAAAATCAACCCCATATCTTACAAACAGGTATTCAGTAAGCAGGTTGCTGCTGTCGTACATAAAGTACTCTTTTTCAATCGCAGGGCCGAAATAGTATTCGTAAGAGTTAATACATGGATATCCTTGAATCAGCTGCCTGTAATAGTAGATGCTGGAAACGGAGCCATTGGCGTGATAATCATAACTGCGCTTATAAAAATTCCCTGAAGGTGATGTCCAACCGGAATGAACATACGCATCCTGTATTTGGCCTGATTGCGAGTACCGGAAAGCCTCCCATCGGTTAAAGCTAGCCTCAGGGGGTTGGTATTCCTCGATGATGCTGTCGGGGAGCAGCACCATGGTGTCGCCGGAGATTATTGACATCATGGGGAGAGTCGGACTCACGTCATGAGTGGGCGGGAACGAGCCCGGTTCAACATGGCGGCCTGTGAGGTTGTTACCGGCAGGTGATTGCCCAAAGAAAGGCAATGATGCCATGGCTAGCATGAGAAATAACATAGATGTTTTCATGATGGAATAGTTTGGTGAATATTCTTATCAATTAGCAATTATCAAAGGTACTCTCGCCTCTCGCCTCTCGCCTCTTACCTCTTAACCACCAGCTTCCTGTTGAAGGAGGCGGTAGTTCCATGGCGTTCTGACTGCACATCAACCTTAACGATGTATAAACCGTTTTTGAGGTTGTATATATCAATGGGGAAGAAGTCTTCACCACGATTGTGCACCTGCATTACCAGCTGACCTGTTATTGTGTACACAGTAGTAGTTGTCCTGATTGTCCGGTCTGCCTCTTTGATAACGATGAAGACCCTTTCGCTGGCCGGGTTGGGGAACATCTGCACATCACCTTTGAATGGCTTTTCAGGTGTGGCTATGCCAATTCCCAGTGGTGGGGTGCCTTTGAAGAAATTCAGCCCGCCTGCAAAGTTACCTACAATCATATCTGGATAACCATTGCCATAAAGGTCTCCGACGGTGACCACAGATCTCCTTTTAGCATCAATAGTCTGAAGGTTGTTGTGATGATTTTCGAAATGCAGTACTGAATAATGGGTGTCCCAGTCGGTCATGTGTACCATATTCGAATCTTTACCAAACATTCCGTTAAGGTTATTGGAGATGTCACGGTAGTAGAATATCAATCCCGTACCTGAGCCTACGAAGAGAGATATCTTGCCGGTGGTATCCCTGAAGAAGCATGGCGAACTGTATCCATCAGTATAGTGGTAGTAGGAGTCGTTTACATTAACTCCGCCAAGGGTGTCGGTTTGTAAGGTGAATACCGGATTGGTGGCAGTGCCTGTGTTCTTGAACCATTTCAGTGATGTCAGCCTTCTGATTATCATCCCGTTGGTGTCGACATAAATCTGGTTCCTGTAACCCATAATGAGGTCGAGGAGACCATCATCATCGAGGTCAAAGAGCTGAGGTGTTCCGTCCCTTCCCACATCGATATTCTGATAGTTTGACGAGACATAGCTGAGTTGCATAGGCTGTCCGGCAGGGGCTACGTTTTCAAAAAGGTGCAGCCGGCCGGTAGTGTCAGCGAGGAGCATATCGGGCTTGCCGTTGCCGTTAAGGTCGCCGAAGGTAGGGTAAGCTCCCACGAGATTGAGGGATGAGACATTTGCGAAGTCATCAGTGATAAACTTGAATGCGGGTTGTGTCGGGGTTCCTACATTTTCATAAAGGGTGATACTGCTTTTATATATCGAGTAGAGGGTAAGCCATGGGTCCATCCAGGATGAGTCACGGACGCCAAAATTTCCAATGAACAGATCGAGCAGTCCGTTTCCGTTATAGTCGAACAACACAGGATGGCTGTTTGCTCCAACATGTATCATCTGATCCGTAAGGAAATCTGTAGTCTGAAGGCTGAAGACCGGGTTGGTGTTGGTGCCTGTGTTTTTATACCACCAGGCACTACGTATGTTGTCAGTTCTGGGAACTTCCCACTCGGGGCCTAAAGCTCCTACAAGAAGGTCTTTTACTCCATCATTGTTTACGTCAAGATAGTCGGCGGTTGGCAGATGGTAAACATCAACCGGTATGTCATATGAGGGGAAGAGCGTATCGACATATCCTATCCTTGCACTGTCGGGTGTTCCAATGTTATATAAGGCAAAGAGGGTTGGATAATCAGTGTCTCCCAATAACATATCCATCACCCCATTGTCGTTCAGGTCAAGCATAAGCATGGATGAACCAACATGTTTCGGTGAAGATTTGCCGGGCAGGGTTTTCGAAGCCTGACTTTTCATGTTAAACTGGCAGTAATTTTTAAGATTTGGATCAATAGAATCAATATGGAGGGTGATATTGTTTTTGTCGTCATCTTCAGCAAACCACCCCCAACATCTATGCGACAATTCCATCCATAATGTGTCTAGTGTTCCTGTGTTATCCATTGACTTGTTCTCATAATATTGAACCAAGGCTCCCAGGCCATAGAAGACAAGCACATCCAGATCGCCATCACCATCCACATCTGCAATCGCAGGATAATCGACCGTTGTGACAAGAATATTGGTGTAATTTCCACCCTGATATGCATTAAGTACCGGAGTGTAAAGCGAGAAGCTGATACCGGTTGTGGGTGTGGAAGTATTCAGATAGACCTTAATTCCTGCAAATCCATAGGTGAAGATATCCTCCTTGCCGTCGCCATTGAAATCTATCAGTCTGATCCATGACCATATCTTGGGAAATGCCAGCTCGTATTCTGGCGCATATACATAATCAACCTGTCCTGGTGTTCCGTTGTTTATGAATGTGTAAAGTTTATCAGTCTGTGTGTCAAATACAACAAGATCTTTTATGCCATCAAAATTAAGGTCTATAGCATTGAAATGAACCGAATTGAACCCGCCAACCCAGGGGTTTTTGAGTAGTTGATTAGCAGAGTCAAAGACAGGAACAGAATGATCCCTCTGAAATCCAAAATCGAATACATTCTGAGCATAAGAAATACTTGTTGATATTGAAAATGATATCAGCAATGCAATTAAGACAGTGGTTTTTTGTTTCATGATTTTTAAATTGGATGGGTTACTTGATCGCGGTATTATGTGATTCCGGTTGATCTATAATATTATTAATAAGTTGATAGTGATGGGTTAAGGTAATATTTGCAGTTTGTTTATTCTGAACAAAGATATGTTATTCCCGATAGCTGTTGTTGATCATTAGACAAAAAAAATTGCTTAAGGTTTAATCAGCAACTTAATAAACCATTTTCTTTAATCAACACGTTGGTTTTTAACAAATGAAAATTCTATCTTTGCAGCCTTAAAAAAAGCATCAACATTTAACACATTCAAATAGAGTAGAAATGCAGAACAAGGGAGCCGTTAAGTTATTGGCAATATTGCTTACACTGATTTGTCTTTTTTATCTTTCATTTACTTTGGTTACCAGGGTTCATGAGAAGCGGGCAGACAGTTATGCACACAGGCCTGCAGTACACCAGCTGGCAGACAAGATTGCCGGAGGAGATGAAGTGAAGAGGAGGATAGTTCTTGATTCATTGGTTGAAGTTAACAGGAAATACTATCTGGATTCTATTGCCAACATTGATGTATATAACATTGGATTGCGCAGATACACCTATTCTGAAGCCAAGGGCCGTGAGATCAATCTGGGTCTCGACCTCCAGGGAGGTATGAACGTTACTCTTGAGATCAGTGTGATTGATGTGATACGTTCAATGGCGGGTTATACTACGGATACTGTTTTCAACAAGGCGATACAGATGGCAGCAGAGAGGCGCACTGCTTCCCAGACCGATTTCATAGACCTTTTTTATCAGTCGTTTCTTGAGATAGACCCTGATGGACAACTGGCTTCCATATTCTCATTTGAGCTCAAGGAGAAGATTCCGCAGAACGCCACAAATCCGGAAGTTATTAAAGTTATCAGGGAAGAGGCAGAGGCGGCAATCAGCCGTACTTATAATATTATCAGGACACGTATCGACCAGTTTGGTGTGGCTCAGCCCAATGTGCAGAGGCTTCCTCAGAGCGGAAGGATTCTGGTTGAACTTCCCGGCATCAAGGATCCGGAGCGTGTAAGGCTGCTGCTGCAGCGAACTGCTATGCTTGAGTTTTGGGAAACATACGACTTCAAGGAGGTGAGTTCATATATAGACCTTATGAACAGGAGGCTGGGCGATGTGAGATTTTCTCCGTTAGAGATGGCCTCTCCTGAAGTCAAGCCAGATGTTGACACAACACGTTCGTTGCTTGATGTGGACCAGGTTGGTTCATTGCTTGGGGATGATGATGCCACGGATGCTGACCCTGGTATAGCGAGCCCTGATCCTACTGGTGAAAACCCTCTCTACAATTATCTGGCACCCAATTTTGATCAGACAGGCAAAGAGGCCGATGGCCCCGTTGTCGGCAGAGCTGCTGCCAAGGATACGGCAAGGATAAACCACCTTATCAGGGTTGCCTATGACAGAGGGATATTACCATCCTCCGTACTACTCAAATGGACAAATAAACCCAACAAATACTTCCGCTATAACACCAAGGAGACCATTCTCGAACTCATAGCCCTGAAAGATAAGTCAGGGAAAGGTATTCCTCCACTTGACGGCAGCGCAGTATCAAATGCAATGCAGGATTATGACCAGAACGGTGAAGTGGTGGTGAGTATGAGCATGAACTCTCAGGGAGCAAGGATCTGGAAAAACCTTACAGGCCAGAATATAGGCAAATCAATTGCAATAGTACTGGATGGCATGGTCTATTCCTATCCGACAGTAAACCAGGAGATCCCAACCGGAAATTCACAGATCAGCGGAAATTTTGCCATTGATGAGGCTATGGACCTGGCAAATGTGTTGAAAGCTGGTAAGCTGCCTGCTCCGGCGCGTATCGTAGAAGAGGCCGTCGTCGGGCCTTCACTTGGTAAGGAAGCTATCAGAGCAGGACTCCTCTCGTTTGTTATTGCTTTTTTCCTTGTGCTCATCTATATGGCGGTTTACTACGGACGTGCCGGCGTAATCGCTGACTTCGCACTTCTCATTAACGTTTTCTTCCTTATCGGAATTCTCGCATCACTGCAGGCAACACTTACCCTGCCAGGTATCGCTGGTATCGTGCTTACCTTAGGTATGGCCGTGGATGCCAACGTCATCACCTTTGAGCGAATACGTGAAGAACTTAGAGTCGGCAAAGGTTTGAGGCTAGCTATTCACGATGGCTACAGAAATGCCCTCTCGGCTATCCTCGATGGTAATATCACAACATTCCTTACCGGAGTTGTACTCTTCATCTTCGGTACCGGCCCCGTGAAAGGGTTTGCAACAACTCTTATGATTGGTATTCTCACTTCATTATTCAGCGCTGTACTCATCTCCCGCCTCATATTCCTCTGGCAACTTGACAAAAACAAACAGGTTACCTTCGGTAATAAATACACCATCAATGCTTTCAACAATATCAAATTTGATTTCATCACCAAAAGAAAGAGATACTACTACATCTCCGGTGCTGTAATCCTTCTTGGTATTGTGTCGCTGGTAACACAGGGCCTGAACTACGGAGTTGACTTCTCCGGTGGAAGAACCTATATCGTAAGATTCGACAAGGATGTAAGAACAACCGAGCTAAGTACTTCACTTGCCGGCACCTTCGGCTCGGCACCAGAAGTAAAAACCTTTGGTCCCAGCAGCCAGGTCAAAGTTTCAACAAAATATTTGATTGATGAGATTGAAGACCGAAGCACAGACAGTATTGTTGCAACAGCACTTTTCGAAGGTGTAAAGGACTTTTTCAATAATCCCATAACCTTTACTGAATTTATGTCAGAGCGTGAAGGGAAAATTATTGGTCTGATGAGCTCCCAGATGGTTGGCCCGACTATCGCCGATGACATCAAGCTTGCTGCGGTGGAGGCAATCACCATCGCACTCCTGATCATCTTCCTCTACGTTGCAGTAAGGTTCAGAAGGTGGCAGTACGGCCTGGGAGGGGTCATTGCGCTTATCCATGATGCCATGATTGCTATCTCAATGTATTCACTCCTGTATAAGATCATGCCTTTCAATATGGAGGTTGATCAGCCGTTCATTGCTGCGATACTTACAATCATCGGGTACTCCGTAAACGACTCAGTGGTAATCTTCGACAGGATCCGGGAGTATGTGGGGCTGCATCCCAAAACAGACCTCAAGGAAAATATGAACAATGCACTCCTCAGCACATTGAGCAGAACTATCAATGCTTCCGGTACCACTTTCGTAGTATTGCTTTCAATATTCCTGTTCGGTGGTGAGGTGATCCGAGGATTTGCATTTGCCCTGCTTATTGGTGTAGTCGTAGGGACATATTCATCTCTTTTTACGGCAAGCCCTATAGCTTACGATTTTATTCTAAGGCAAAACAGAAAAAAAGAACGCAAACTAAAAGCTAAAGGACTGCTCAGAAAGAAGTAATAACAGAATTTCCACTATTACAGGTAGAAAGCCCTGTCGGATCAAAACACATTTGATAAACGACAGGGCTTTTTGTTAATCTTTGGAAAAATTTGCACATTATTTTAACAGCTTGTTTATATTTGCGGAGTTTGATACAGGACATTCAATAAAAACTTAAACCAGAATTGTTATGAAAAAAAGTTTACTGCTGGCATTTGCGATCATGATATCAATTATGAGTTACTCGCAATACTACTATTTGCCATTCTACAATGCCGGTCACAATCCGGGGAACCTCAACAATGACCCGGAATATCCGGTAGGTGGTGGAATCGCTTCAGGATGGGCAACCGTACTTGGTGGATCACAGGCAACACCTGCATGGTCAACCCTGCAAACCATCCCTTTCCCCTTTATGTTCAATGGAGATACTGAAACTACCTATTACGTGTCCTCCTCAGGAGTACTTACATTTTCAGACACTGTCGGAACACCACCCTCGCACACCAACCTCATCCTGCCCAATCCTACTATACCGGATAAATCAGTATGTATCTGGGGGCTTGCCGGCACAGGTTCCAATGACATCATTGTTTCAAAAACCTTCGGTACCGCACCCGACCGACAACACTGGGTGCATTTTTCCAGTTATAGCTATGGTGGTGCTTCAGCATCGGCCTGGGTCTATTGGAGTATAGTCCTGGAAGAGGGTACCAACAACATTTATATTGTCGATCAACGGACCAATATCGCTGCAGTATCATTAACACTTGGATTGCAAATCGATGATTCTACAGCTTTTAATGTTTTGGGAGCTCCGAATATCAGCAGCCTTGCAGGTACAGATCCAACGGCAGCAGACAACACCTATTACCAGTTTGTTTTCGGAACTCAAAATGCTTTTGATTGTGCTACCCAAAAAACTACCCTGGATCGGTATCTCGATTTTGCACTGGCACCATTCTCTGTTGGAGCCACTGTTTTTAATTTCGGCACAGATACAATACAGACCATCAATTTCAACTATGCTGTTAATGGAGATTCGACCGTTACAACACTGTTGACGGGCCTGAGTATTGCTATGTTTGACGATGTTATTCTCACCTCGGGCACAACCTGGAACCCTCCTCAATCCGGACACTACGATCTGAAAATCTGGATGTCCGATATCAACGGGAACCCGGATATGAATAATCTGAACGACACCTTATCTTTTACCGTAACGGTTCTTGATACCATCATTACCAAGAGGGTACTGGTGGAGCAGGCGACAGGTACCTGGTGCCAATTCTGCCCGGATGGTACTGTTGTGATGAAAGATATTCTTCAATCATACCCGAATGCAATTGGTGTGACGATTCATAATGGTGATTCCATGGCATTCCCGGATGGCAACATTGTCAATTCAGCATTTGTAACAGGTTATCCAGCCGGTATGGTTGACAGGGTAAGGTTTGATGACCAGTCAGCAGTAGGATTTTCACGCGGGGCCTGGAAAGTCAAGACTGAAGAGCGCCTTGGTATTCCTATTCCTGTTCATGTAAGTGCTACTCATACCTACGATATGGCAACCAGGGTTGTTAATATTACTGTCAGAGCAGCCTTTTATGAAGATATGGAAGGTGATTTTCGCTTCAACTGTTATATCGTTGAAGACAGTCTTACAGGTATAGGCACCGGATGGAACCAGGCCAACTATTATGACAATATCCAGGGGCATCCTATGTACGGTCTTGGAAATCCGATAATAGGATATGTTCATGACTACGTAACAAGGAATATGCTTGGAGGCCCATGGGGCTCCTCCGGAACAATACCCTCTGTAGTGCCAAAGAGATCTGTATATGAAAGAAATTACACATTTACCCTTCCTGCCAGGTACAGGCCACATCATATCAGCCTCGTTCCCCTGGTTCAGATGTTCAGCACAAATGTCAATAATCGTGAGATACTGAACTCAAACAAATACAAACTCGATTATCACATTGGCATGGAGAAAGCTGAAACTTTCTCATTGCTGAGCCTCTATCCAAATCCTGCAACTGACCAGATCAGCCTTGACTATATGCTTACTGAACCGGCAAATATGCAGGTGCAGGTACTGAACCTGACAGGCCAGGTGCAGATGGTTGAAAATCTTGGCCTCGTACCGGCTGGAAATAATTCTGTGAACATTAATACAGCAGCGCTTGCCGCCGGATATTACTTAATCCGCGTGTCATCCTGTAATAATTCAACTGTCTATCCATTTATTAAGAAATGATAAGTGTCATTCCTTGATGAAAGGATAATTATTCTTCCAGTCATCTCAGACACTCTTCATTTGCTGTCTCTGAGAAACGCTCTGTACCGGGTTTTCAGCAGATCGTTTTTCAGAGGCAGCAAACAGGATTCAGATGGGATTGATAACGAAAGCAGGCAATTTTATTAGCATTCAATTAACGATATTTAACAATTAATAAAAAAAATCAGAGACGAGACATGAAATAGTATCCATTCTAAATAATTATTCATTATTTTAGCAGACTGATAAAAAGTGCGTACCAAATTATATATAGACATGTCATTATCCAGAATCTTCTTTTTTGTCATGCTGTTTACATTCACGTTGAGTACCAGTGTGGCAGTTGCGCAAAAAAATTACTCTCATGAGGCTGATGAAGCGTTTCGTTTACATCGATATCAGGAAGCAATACCTCTTTACAAGAAGGCATTTACAAGGGTAAGCAATCGGCCTGAAAAGAGAAGGATACTTTTTCAGATAGCAGAGTGTTATCGGAAATCAAGTGATTTTGCGAGGGCAGAGACCGCCTATGATCGTGCCATCAGGGCAGATTTTCCCTTGCCCATAGTGTATCTGAGATATGCCGAGACCTTGAAATCACGGGGTAAGTATGAGGAGGCCAAAGAGGCTTACAATAAGTATCTCGAACAGGAGCCCGGAGACACCCGGGCCAGGATTGCGAGAGACTATTGCGATACAGCAATGAAATGGATAGAGAATCCAACGCGATGGCAGATCGAAAACATGAGGCGGTTCAATTCCCGTTACAATGACTTTTCTCCTACCTATGCCGACAATAAGAAGTACAATGTGCTGGTGTTCACTTCCGACCGTGATGAGGCAACAGGTCGGAGAGCTGACCCCTGGACAGGTGCGAAGTTTACAGATATCTTTTATGTTACTCTTGACAGGAGGGGCAACTGGAGCAAACCGCAGTTGTTTGATGATGACAAGATTATCAATACTGCATACAATGAGGGTGTGACAGCTTTCAATGACAGGGCAAATGTACTCTACTTCACACGGTGCCGTGTTGCAACAAGGGAACGTCTGGGATGTGACATTTACACATCAAAGAAGATGGGCCGCAAATGGAGTGAGCCTGAGCCTTTGGGTATTGCTGCCGACAGCATCAGGGTAATGCACCCGACCATCAGTGATGATGAAAAAATTATTTATTTCGTCTCTGATATGCCCGGTGGTTACGGTGGCGGTGACATCTGGATGGCTCGTCGAACAAGTAAAACACGACCTTTCGGCGGACCTGAAAACCTTGGCCCGGTTATTAACACATCCGGAAATGAGATGTTCCCATGGCTACGACAGGATGGAGTTCTATACTTCTCCTCGGATGGGCATCCCGGTATGGGTGGGCTTGATATTTTCAAATCTGTGATGGTTAACGGTGAATGGACAACACCGGTGAATATGGGATATCCTATCAACTCAGAAGGTGATGACTTTGGAATTATACTGGAAGGGCAGGAGAAGAGATTCGGAGAACAAGAAGACGGGTTTATGTCTTCAAACAGAAACATCCGCGGAGCTCGTGGAGGCGATGACATTTACCAGATACACCTTCCGCCAATCCTTTTTACTCTTGTTGGTACTCTCAGAGATGCGCAAACTTTACAGAGATTGCAGGGTGTTAAAGTCGAACTGAAGGGAACAGACAGATCTGCTCTGGAGACAGTAACCGACCGTACCGGTATGTACAGATTCAACAACCAGCAGATTCTGCCCAATGTAACCTATACTCTTGTCTTTACCAAAGACGGCTATTTCGGGGCTCAGGGTAAGGAGACCACTGTCGGGCTAATGGTAAGTAAAGACCTGGTGCATAACAAAAACCTGGAACCTATACCAAGAGACCCGATTGTCTTACCGGAAATCCAGTATCTACTCGACAAGTATGACCTTCGCCCGCAGTTCCGTGACTCTCTTGCCGGACTGGTTAAAACTTTGAAAGATAATCCGACTATCGTCGTTGAGCTGATTTCTCATACTGACTTCCGTGGTTCTCTTGAATACAACGATAGCCTCTCTCTCAGACGTTCACGTTCATGTGTTGAATACATCATATCACAGGGCATCGAGCCTGAGAGAATCATTGCTGTCGGACGTGGAGAACGTGAACCTCGCAAGCTCGACAGAGATATGTATGTGCCTGAATATCGGGTTACCTTTAAAGCGGGAACACACCTGACGGAGGATTATATCAACAGACTCCGGACAACCAATGAACGCGAAGCTGCACACCAGTTGAACCGTAGAACGGAGTTCAGGATTGTCAGAAGTGACTACGTCCCCAGAGATACAAACATTCCGATCGACAGCCTTGCCATGGCTAAATTCCAGATCGCAATAAACCCCGAAGAGAATGTTATCCCGTTCTACATTGATGATAATGGCGACATCGTTGGCTCCAATGTCGTTGTCAACGGCCTTAGTCGTTCGTTTGTCTACAGCGAACCCCTCAAGGGTGCTTCAATGTCGCTCGACCAGGCCATGGCTCTGCTGAGGGAGGCATGGATAAGGGTTGGCAACTTTACAGAAAAAGATGCCGCAATACTGGAGGATGGTACCATCAAAGATGGTGCTGAATTCACTCTCGCTACTGTTAGCTTCGGACGAAATATGGAGCTGAGGAATGTAACTGTTAAGGTCTCTCATGACCAGAAACAGAACTTTATGATCGGGAAGGAACTTCTGGAAACCATCGCTCCGATAAGTGTTGACAGGAACAGAAGTCAGATAATCTTTGATATGCAAAGATAATCCGTTAGTATGATAATATAAGCATCCCGTTTGTAATGTCAGCGGGATGCTTTTTTGTTTTTTAACTATGAATGCTTCATCGAAATACAACAAACGGGGTGTCTCCTCTGCGAAGGAAGATGTTCATGCCGCTATACAAGGGGTTGACAAAGGACTCTTCCCCAAAGCTTTCTGCAAAATTGTCCCTGATCTTATGGCCGGTGATCCTGATTATTGTTGTGTGATGCATGCTGATGGTGCCGGCACCAAATCTTCGCTGGCTTATCTCTATTGGCGTGAAACCGGTGACCTTTCTGTGTGGAAGGGTATAGCACAAGATGCAATAGTGATGAATCTGGATGACCTGCTCTGCGTTGGCGCAACAGAAAACATAATGCTCTCTTCTACTATCGGTAGAAACAAGATGCTCATACCGGGAGAGGTTATTGCTGAAATTATAAATGGAACCGAAGAGTTCCTTGAGAAGATGAGAAACCTTGGGATCGGGATCTGGTCTACCGGAGGTGAGACCGCTGATGTGGGCGACCTGGTAAGAACCATTATCGTTGACAGTACAGTGGTCGCAAGGTTGCGCCGCGACATGGTGATTGACAATGCACGTATCTCACCGGGAGATATTATCGTCGGGCTGGCAAGTAGCGGGCAGGCTTCATACGAAGATTCATACAACAGTGGCATGGGCTCAAATGGCCTCACTTCTGCACGTCATGATCTCTTCTCTTCATACTACCGCCAGAACTTCCCCGAAAGTTATGACACCAGCCTGCCAGAAGATATTGCCTATGCCGGATCCTTTACGATGACGGATCCAACAAAAGTTGAAGGTGTTGATGCCGGGAAACTGGTGTTATCGCCCACAAGAACCTATGCCCCGGTAATGAAACAGGTGCTGGCTGAGCTCAGGGAGAATATCCATGGCCTTGTTCATTGCAGCGGCGGAGGACAAACCAAAGTGCTTCACTTTGTTGATAAAGTTCACGTTGTCAAAGATGACCTCTTTCCGATTCCTCCTCTTTTCAGCATGATACAGAAAGAGTCTGGTACAGACTGGAAAGAGATGTATCAGGTGTTCAACATGGGTCATCGTATGGAGTGTTATGTGCCTGATATGTACACAGCACAGAGAATCATTGAAATTGCAGAATCATTCAATTTAGGTGCTAAAGTTGTTGGCAGATGTATGGAGGCCAGGAAAGCTACTCTCACAATAGAAGACGCTACCGGTAAATACACATGGTAGTGGTACCCTTTAGTACGTAACTATTTACTATTTTTGCATCCTGAAAAATCGGGAGAAAATTACATGCTTGACAAGTTGGAATCACTATACACCAGATATCTGGAGATTGAGGCACAGATGAATCATCCGGAGGTGACCGGAGACATGAAGCGTTATGTAAAGCTGAACAAGGACTATAAGGAGCTTCAGCCTGTTGTTGATGCCTATAAGGCTTACCGGAATGTAGTAGAAAACCTGCAGTCGGCAAAAGAGCTGTTGGCAAAGGAGAAGGACGAGGAGTTCAGGGCTATGGCTAAAGAGGAGATCTTTAACCTGCAGGAGGAGAAGGAGCAGATGGAGGAGGAGATCAGGCTGCTGCTACTGCCCAGGGATCCTCAGGACAGCAAGAATGCCATTGTGGAGATCAGGGCAGGCACTGGTGGCGATGAAGCAAGCATCTTCGCCGGAGACCTTTACAGGATGCTCACAAAGTTCATCGAGAACCAGGGGTGGAAGCATGAGCTGGTGAGCATGACAGAAGGCACTGCCGGCGGGTTCAAGGAGGTCGTTTTTGATGTTATCGGAGAGAACGCTTACGGCATTCTGAAGTATGAGAGTGGGGTTCACCGTGTTCAGCGTGTGCCAAAAACAGAAACCCAGGGCAGAATCCATACTTCGGCAGCCACAGTTGCTGTGCTGCCTGAAGCAGACGAGTTTGATGTTGAGGTAAATCCCTCAGATATCAGAAAAGATACCTTTTGCTCCAGCGGCCCCGGCGGGCAGTCGGTAAATACTACCTACAGTGCCATCCGCCTTACACATATCCCAACAGGTATTGTAGTCTCATGCCAGGATGAAAAATCACAACTCAAAAACCTTGACAAAGCTATGAAAGTGCTGAGGTCAAGAATATTTGAGCTTGAGCATCAGAAGTATCTTGACCAGATCTCCTCGAAACGGAAAACCATGGTCTCTACCGGCGACCGAAGCGCCAAGATACGTACCTATAACTACCCCCAGGGAAGGGTTACGGATCATAGAATAAGTCTGACCCTTTATAACCTGCAATCCATTATGAATGGCGATATCGGGGAGCTCATCGAGAAACTGCAGGTGGCAGAGAATGCCGAAAGGCTGAAAGAGGCGGTCTCATCAGAATAGTATTGTTTTTAAAACGTTTCTGTTCATAATCCAGAACAAATAAATAATCCGCGATGAATAAACATCACCTAACCGAATTGATCAGAAGAAAGAGAAGTTTCCTCTGTGTCGGGCTCGACAGTGACATAAACAAAATTCCACCTCATCTTCTTGATGCAGAAGACCCCATTTTTGAATTCAACAAACAGATCATTGATGCTACAAATGATGTTGCAGTAGCTTACAAACCCAACCTTGCCTTCTATGAGAGCAGGGGGCTGGCAGGATGGAAGAGCCTGGAGCGTACCATCAACTATCTTAACACTTTCGGAGATGATGTTTTCACAATTGCAGATGCTAAAAGGGGAGATATTGGAAATACCTCACGGCAATATGCAAAGGCCTTCTTTGAAACACTACCGTTCGATGCCATCACTGTTGCACCCTATATGGGAGTGGATTCAGTCAAACCTTTTCTCTCCTATCAGGGCAAATGGGTGATATTGCTGGTTCTTACCTCCAACGAGGGTGCTGAAGATTTCCAGCTAAACCAGCCTCCCATACCATCTGCTCTCGACAGGTTTGGAATCCGTATTCAGCACTATTCCGGCAGAAAGCTCTACGAACAGGTAATGTTGAAAGCAATGGAGTGGGCAGATGACGGGTCGATGATGTTTGTTGTAGGAGCTACCAAGGCAGAGATGCTACAAGGGATCAGAAAAATTGCTCCCGGCCATTTTCTGCTTGTGCCTGGTGTCGGAGCACAGGGTGGAAGCCTTGAGGCTGTCGCAGAGTATGGCATGACACCCGAATGCGGCCTTATAGTAAATGCATCACGAAGCATAATATTCGCATCAAACGGCTCTGACTTCGCTGACAAAGCCCGTGAAGAAGCAGCTTCAATGCAGATTCAGATGGAATCCCTCCTGAAGAAACATAACGTTATCAACTAATAGTTTGCTCACTTTAGCTCCCGCTTCGCAAGCTCAGCGGGATGGCATCTGCTAATAAATTTTCTGCGCAAGCTTGAAAATTCACTTTTGCCTTTTGCCTTTTGCCTTTAGCCTTTTGCCTTCAATAAATCCCTGATCTCTGAAAGCAACTTCTCCTGTGCCGGTGGCTCGGCTGGCGGGGCGGGCTTCGTCTCCTCCTTCTTCTTCATCCGGTTCATAGCTTTTATCACCATGAAAATGGCAAATGCAATGATCAGAAAATCAACTGCGGTTTGAAAGAAGTTGCCGTAGTTGAGTGTTACTGCTGCTACCAGCTCCCCGGCTTCATTGGTGTATTCACCCTTTATTGGCAACTTCAGGTCAGTGAAATCAACACCTCCGACTAAAACTCCCAAAGGTGGCATGATGATGTCATTCACAAGTGAGGTGATGATCTTCCCAAAGGCTGCACCGATGATAATACCAACGGCCATGTCCATCATGTTGCCTTTCACGGCAAATGTTTTAAACTCTTTTATGAATCCCATGGTTATCGTTTTTAATTGGTTAGAATCATCAAACCTACAATAATATTATCCTCAATGCAAGTAAAAAAATCAATATTTTCGCTGATGAAATATTAATCAGGCAAAGCTCACGGAGAGATGACACAGTTATTCAGAACTACGACGACAAGAAAATTTTGCTCATTATTAATTATAATGGTATTGATGGCATTTGTTTCCACGCCTGCATCTTTTTCGCAATCGACAGAAACAATTCAGTTCAATGCTTTCGATACCGCCCTTACCAGGTTTGCAACTTCCGACCCAATGAAGCATGGGTCATGGGGGATTTGTGTTGTGGATGTTTCTACCGGCAGAATTTACAGGGGAGTAAACGAGCATCTTTCACTTATCCCGGCTTCAACGCTGAAGCCATTTACATCTGCCGCAGCACTCTCAACATTCGGGAAAGACCATCGTTTCAAAACAGAGATAGCTATAAGCGGCACTGTTGACACCTCCGGAGTCCTTCACGGAAATCTTTACATCATCGGAGGTGGCGATCCTACTTTGGGGGCTGCCAGATTCGGCAGTGAGGTCAATCTTGATTCCCTCTTCATGAAAATACTGTTTGCACTTCAGGAGACCGGTGTGAAAACTATCCACGGCAGTATTATCGGTGACCCTTCATTTTTCGGGAAAATGCCGGTTATTACATCCTGGCAGTATGAGGATATTGGCAATTATTATGGTGCTGTTTCTGCCGGCCTCTCTGTTTATGAGAACAGCATCTCTTTCGTTTTTGAACCTGGACGTAAGGTGGGAGACCCTGCCGCTGTGTTACGCTACAGGCCTGATGCTCCTTATCTTGAGGTTATAAATGAAGTGACTACAGGTCCCAGAGGCTCCGGTGACAAAGTTTATATTTATGGTGCACCTTTTAGCAACTTCAGATGGCTTACAGGTACCGTGCCTGCCGGGGTTAAAGAGTTCACGGTATCAGGAACACTCCCTGACCCTGCATACCATGCTGCTTTTGCCCTGCATGAGTTTCTGGTTACAGGAGGAATCTCGATACTTAAACAGCCAACGACAACACTCAGAATGGAGTGGATGGACGTAAAAGACTCCTTGCCAAGGAATACCATTATCACTCATCTCTCTCCACGGCTTATAGAGATCGTCAATATCATCAACTTCCGCAGCAACAATATGTATGCAGAGATGCTCGTGAAAAATCTTGGCAGATATAGATATGGAGAAGGCACTACAGAGGCGGGGATGAAAGCTGTGCTTGATTTCTGGCAGAAGAGGGGTCTCGATCTGTCAGGCCTTAATCTGAAAGATGGCAGTGGGCTTAGCAGAAAAAATAATATCACAGCCAATGTGATTGCAAATGCATTAGCCATCTATTCTGCTGATCCCGCTTTCGGAGAGTTCAGGGCTACATTCCCGTTAGCCGGAGAGACTGGAAACGTGGCAGGCAGGTTTAAGAGAGGCGCTGCCCGTGGGAATCTGATGGCTAAAAGCGGCACCCTGGAAAAAGTCAAGGGCTTTTGCGGCTATGCAACAACAGCATCAGGACGTACGATATCCTACTCATTGCTCGTGAATAACTATAGCGGTTCTCATAATGAACTGATGAAGGAGATAGAGATTTTACTTACCAGAATGTGTGAAATAAAAGACTGACGCTTGTTGGGTCGAGTATTTTTTTTACATTAGCAATCTTAAATTATCATAAACAAAACAAAACAAAACCCTATTGTCATGAATATAGATTGGAAAAGCATGCCTTTTGGCTATTACAAAACGAAAGTAAATGTTCGCTCCTGTTTTCGCGATGGTGAATGGGGTGAGATTGAGGTTAGTGAGTCTGAAGAGGTAAGTATGCATATGGCAGCAACATCACTGCATTATGGACAGGAGGCCTTTGAGGGCATGAAGGCGTTCACCGGTAAAGATGGAAAAATCCGGATATTCAGGTGGGAAGAGAACAGCAGGAGGCTGCAGCATTCGGCCAGTGGTGTTTTGATGCAGGAGGTTCCTGACGAGTTGTTCCGGGAGGCGATCACTAAGGTTGTGCAGCTTAACCGGGAATTTGTACCGCCTTATGGCCATGGTGCTGCATTTTATCTCAGACCCCTTCTTATCGGCACCGGCCCGCAGGTGGGCATTCAGCCTGCAAAAGAGTACCTGTTCCTTGTGTTTGGCACTCCCGTCGGCCCCTATTTCCGTGAAGGCTTCAACCCTGTCAAGATACAGATCGCACGCGATTTCGACAGGGCTGCTCCGCTCGGTACAGGAACTTTCAAGGTGGGTGGTAATTATGCTGCCAGCCTCAAAGCCCTTAAAAGGGGCAGAGATGAAGGTTACAGCTCAGTACTCTTCCTCGACGCAAAAGAGAAAAAGTATATTGATGAGTGTGGCCCCGCTAACTTCTTTGGAATAAAGGATAATACTTATATCACCCCTGAGTCAACATCAATACTTGCATCAATTACCAATAAAAGCCTTATCACTCTTGCCGAAGACATGGGAATGAAGGTTGAACGGCGCAAAGTGCCTATTGAAGAGCTTGAAACCTTTGATGAAGTCGGTGCTTGCGGAACCGCTGCAGTTATCACACCTATCGGAAAAATTACCGACCGGGATACTGGAAAAGAGTACCACTACTGCCCTGATGGCAAGCCGGGCCCGGTGACCACAAAACTTTACCAGACACTCACAGGAATACAGCTTGGCGAAGTCGAGGATAGATACGGATGGAACCTTATCGTTGAGTAGCTCGTTTGTCACACCTGGCTAGTCACCAACTTTTCTCTCTCCTAGTTGTTGCATTACTGAGATATAATTTTCTTTTCGGAAGTTTTGAAAAGAGGCAAATTATTTTCAATTTTGGATGGAAAACAAAACACTATGGAAAAGAAGGGGAAAAGTAAGGCACAATCAAAACCTACGGCTGCAGACACTGTTCTCAATGACTACAGGATTGCTTGCGAAAGCCGGCAGGTAAGCCTTTTGGGGCGCAGGGAAGTTCTAACCGGGAAGGCTAAGTTTGGGATCTTTGGCGACGGGAAGGAGCTCCCGCAGCTTGCAATGGCTCATGTGTTTCTGAGTGGTGACTGGCGTGCAGGCTATTACCGCGATCAGACCTTTATGTTTGCTGCCGGAATGATGACTCTGGAAGAGTTTTTTGCTCAGCTTTACGGCGATACAGATCCTGATGCTAACCCGGCAAATGCGGGTCGCCTGATGAACAATCATTTTTCTACACGTACTCTTGATGAGGACGGGCAGTGGCTTGATCTCACCTCGCTGAAGAACTCTTCCTGTGATATCTCTCCTACAGCAGGCCAGATGCCCCGGCTGCTTGGCCTTGCCCTTGCCTCCAAACTGTTCCGACAAGAGCCCGCTTTCAGGAGCCTCAAGAAGTTCTCAAAGAATGGAAACGAAGTAGCCTTCGGTACCATCGGCGATGCCAGCACCTCCGAAGGACACTTCTTCGAAGCTATGAATGCGGCAGCAGTGCTTAAAGTGCCAATGGTAATGTCTGTATGGGATGATGGATACGGAATCTCCGTCCCTAAAAAATACCAAACCACCAAACAGAGTATTTCTGAGATAATGAAAGGCTTTGATTATGACGAGAAACTTGGCGGAATAAAGATATATGTTGTAAAAGGGTGGGATTATCCGGAACTGGTAACCACATACAAAGAGGCAACGGATTTTGCGCGCAGTAATCATATTCCTGTGCTGATACATGTCACTGAACTCACTCAGCCACAGGGGCACAGCACATCCGGGTCGCATGAAAGATACAAGGATGAACAGAGGTTAAAGTGGGAGACTGAGTTTGATGGGTTAAAGAAGATGCGGGAGTATATCCTCATGGAGAAGCTGGCAACTGATGAGCAGTTGGACGAGATTGAGAAGGGCGCAGTTGAACGTGCCAGGGAGGCCAGAAAGAGCGCATGGAACCACTTCTCCAGGCCTATGCGCGAAATCAGGGACAGGTTCCTTGGCACTGTTGACATAGCTACCTGCAGGTGCTCGAAGACTGCAAAAATAGCTGCCGTAAAAGAGGAGCTGGCAAAGATCGCTGACCCGATAAGGTCTGATGTCACATCCGCAGGCAAAAAGATCACCAGGCTCATCTGTGACTCCTGTACAAACCCGGAGAACTCACTCAAAATTAAGGTCACCCAATGGCTGGATCAGGATATAGAGGAGAATGAAGAGCATTATAGCTCACACCTTTACAGCCAGACTCATGAGTCAGCAATAAAGGTAACCGGCGTTGCTCCTCTATATGAACCCGAACCTGAACTTGTTCCCGGCCGTGAAATTCTTCGTGACAATTATGATTATATCTTCCATAATGACAATCGTGTTTTGATCTTCGGTGAAGATGTGGGTCATATTGGTGGAGTGAACCAGACCCTTGAAGGCTTGCAGGAGAAGTATGGCAGCCTGAGGATCTCCGATACCGGTATCAGGGAAGCCACTATCGTAGGGCAGGCTATCGGCCTGGCGATGCGGGGGCTCAGACCCATTGCGGAGATACAGTATTTTGACTATCTGCTCTACGGATTGCAGACCCTGAGTGACGACCTTGCCACACTCAGGTACCGCACAAAAGGTGGACAGAAGGCCCCGGTGATTATCTCCACCCGGGGACACAGGCTCGAGGGAATTTGGCATTCAGGGTCACCACTAAGTATGGTCATAAACTCCGTCAGAGGAATCTATGTCATCACACCACGAAACATGACCCAGGCTGCCGGGTTCTACAATACCATGCTGGCCTCCGACGACCCTGCAATTATCATAGAGCCGCTCAATGGTTACAGGCTCAGGGAGCCTAAACCCAAAAATATCGGAGAGTACAGGATCCCTCCCGGCAAGCCGGAAATCCTGAAAGAGGGTGACGACATCACAATTGTAACATACGGTTCGTGTGTTGCAATAGCTGAAAAGGCAATCGGACAGCTCAAAACCTTCGGCATCAATGCCGAGCTGATTGATGTTCAGACTCTGTTGCCATTTGATGTTGACCATGTAATTGCACAATCCATAAGGAAGACTAACAAGGTGCTCTTTTTTGATGAGGATGTCCCCGGAGGGGCTACCTCCTACATGATGCAGAAGGTGTTGGAGGAGCAGAGAGCATGGCACTGGCTTGATGCGGAACCCCGGACACTGTCAGCGAAAGAGCACCGCGCAGCATACAGTACTGATGGCGACTACTACTCAAATCCCAATGCAGAAGATGTATTCGATGTGGTTTACAATATGATGAATGAGTATATGCCATCAAGGTTTCCTAAAATCTTCAGCTACAAGTTGAACAAGTACAAATTCTGAAAAAATAAAAAGGCTGCCGTTGCGGGCAGCCTTTTCTTTAAATGCTTTGATAGGTTATTTCAGCACAACCATCTTCTTGCTTGCTTTGTGGTTGCCGGCAGTAAGGGTATAGAAATAGATACCGTTCTGCAGGTTGGCAGCATCAAGTTCAATCATGTGTGAACCGGGGGTTTCAAGTCCTCTTTTGATGTTCATCACTTTTCGCCCTGTCTGGTCGAAGAGATCGAAATTCACTTCAGCCATTTCGCTCAGAGTATATTTGATTGTAGTATTGTTGCTGAAGGGGTTTGGCTGGTTCTGACTCAGGGAGATTATGTTTTCTCCGCGAACGCTGCTTATACCTGTCTCTTCTGCTGTGAGGAGATATGAAATTACGTGGTTCTCATAGCCGAAACTTATACTTGTGAATGCCCATTCAGGGATCTGCATCTCGTACCATGAACCACCAGGATAAACTGCTGCATCGGTAGCAATATGAGAGCAGTTCCAGTCACCCTTCATATAGGTTGACCAGGTGTCACTACCGTTCTCTTCGTAAGAGAGGAAATACATACGGTTAAGTTGCGCCATGGTGTCAATATTGGGAGTCCAGGTATATCCGGGTATAAATTTCACAGTAGAGAGAACAACTTTGCCGGGTAGAATTCTTGGGATATCGGGTGCGAAGGTGGCGGCAAGAGACCCATCAGGCAGTGTGTCGTTGGCAAATGCTTCGGTGAGGAGGAACTTGTATGTTTTAGCACTCGGGGCTTTTGATACCATTGTGGGGCCATCAAAAGTATAAGCACCAAACCTGATGGTGTCGGTTGCGTAGTTGGCAGCAGCCTGTGAGGCCGGTCCGAAGTAATAACTAAGCCAGTCAGCACTGCTGTTGGATGAGTAAACTTCAAATACGAGAGTATCTACGATTGATGGGTCATTGATACCTCTCCAATAGTAAAAGTGGAACTTTATGGAATCAAGGGTGTAATCCATGTACTGATTGATATTCAGCGCATTGGGGAATGTAAAGTTATCATTGAAGTTGTCAGACTTTGGATCAAGAGTATTGGCAAGCATATGGATCCATGCACCTGAATATCCTGTTGAGTAATTAACCAGTGTAGTAGTGTCAGGGAAGAGGTAGTTATATTTCAGAGCACTGATACCTCCAAGAAGAGAGTCAGTAGCATAAGCGAAATTGTACCATCTTGATTCCGGTGTTTTGGCTGTGCTGGCCTTCATCATGGCTTTGTGAAGATCAGGATTGAAATTGATCTGCCTGTCAACAGGCGTTTTGCCTTTAAAATCAACGTCAGGCGTTTGAGCCATTGTTACTGTGGTGAAGACAAACAGCACCAGCAGTGAAAGTAATGTTCTTTTCATTTTTTTTCGGTTTATCATTAATGAATAAAAATTTTCCTATGGGGTGCGAAGATACAACAATAAATATTGAAAACAAAAAAAGAAATCAATTTAAATTGCTAAGGTCCCATGTTTTTTGTTTGCTTTTCTTATCACATGTACGATTCAATCGGTTCACAGGCACATACGAGGTTCCTGTCTCCATAAGCATTGTCAACTTTTCTTACCGGAGTAAAATATTTATCCAGGATTTTGAATTCCACAGGGAATGCGGCTTTTTGTCTGCTGTAGGGTAATTTCCATTCATCAGCGGTCAGCATTTCCAGAGTATGCGGAGCATTCTTTATGGGATTATTGTCCTTGTCGGCCTTTCCATCCTCAATCTCTCTAATCTCATTTCTGATAGAGATCATCGCTTCGATGAATCTGTTGAGTTCGCTGAGGGGTTCACTCTCAGTTGGCTCAACCATGAGGGTTCCGTGAACAGGGAAAGCCACAGTAGGTGCATGGAAACCATAATCCATCAGGCGTTTTGCAATGTCAACCACCTCTATGTCGGCACTCTTCTTGAACCCGTGACAGTCGAGAATAAACTCATGTGCAACGCGGCCGTTATGATTGGTGTACAGGATCTTGTAGTCATTTTCCAGAGCAGATTTGAGGTAGTTTGCAGTCAGGATAGCCAGATCTGTAGCCACTTTGAGGCCGTTACCACCCAGCAGTTTTATGTAAGCGTAGGATATTGTCAGGATCAGGGCACTTCCGAAAGGTGCTGATGACACAGCGGTTGTTGCAATGGAGCCGCCGGTTTCCACAAATCTATGAGCGGGAAGGAAAGGGGTCAGGTGTTTGGCAACGCCGATAGGCCCTACTCCAGGCCCGCCACCGCCATGAGGGATTGCAAAGGTTTTATGTAGGTTGAGGTGGCACACATCAGCACCGATGATAGCCGGATTGGTATATCCTACCTGGGCATTCATGTTGGCTCCGTCCATATATACTTGTCCGCCGTATTCATGAACAATGGATGTCAGCTCCAGGATAGCCTCTTCATAAACACCGTGAGTAGAAGGATATGTCACCATGATCGCGGCAAGAGTATCTTTGTGCTGTTCAGCTTTCTTCCTGAGATCTTCCATGTCAATATTTCCCAGGTCATCACAGGCAACCACAACCACCTCCATGCCTGCCATCACTGCACTTGCCGGGTTGGTACCATGTGCAGAAGAGGGTATAAGGCAGATGTTTCTCTGTTCCTGCCCTATGCTTTTCAGATATTCCATAATAACCAGCAGGCCGGTGTATTCACCTGAGGCACCGGAGTTGGGCATGAAAGAGATGGCATCAAAGCCTGTGATCTCGCAAAGGTCGCGCTCAAGATTGATGATGAGTTCGTGGTATCCTGCTGCCTGTTCAGCAGGCACAAACGGGTGGATGCCTCCAAACTCGGGCCAGCTGAGGGCAAACATCTCGGATGCAGCATTAAGCTTCATGGTGCATGACCCGAGAGGAATCATTGTGCGGTTAAGCGCCAGATCCCTGTTCTCAAGCATCTTCATGTAACGCATCATCTCCGTTTCAGAGTGATAGGTGTTGAATACAGGATGTGTCAGGTATTCTGATGTCCGGTATAAGCTCCCTGGAAACGTTGTGATCTTAACGCACTCTTCCGGAACGCATACGAAAGGAGTGAACTGCTTCCCGGCAGCCTCGGCAAGAAGCTTCAGGATATCGTTAACATCATTCAGGTGGGTGGATTCATCAAGAGAAACTCCAACCTCCTTGTCGTCAATATAACGGAGATTGATCCTGTACTCTTCTGCTTTGGCCTTAACATCCCCTGTGTTGATGCCGCCCGGCAACGCAATCCTGATGGTGTCGAAAAATGCAGTGTTGAGCTGTTTATAGCCGTACTTTTCAAGCTCGGCAGCAAGCACGCCTGTGAGGATATTTATATGCCTGGCAATCTCTTTCAGACCTTTCGGTCCGTGATAGGCAGCATAAAAACCGGCCATGTTTGCAAGGAGTGCCTGAGCTGTGCAGATATTTGAAGTTGCCCGCTCACGCTTGATGTGTTGTTCACGCGTCTGAAGCGCCATTCGCAGTGCCCGGTTGCCATCGGCATCGATAGAAACCCCAATTATTCTTCCGGGGATATGGCGTTTGAAATCCTCCTTAGCAGAAAAATATGCAGCGTGCGGACCGCCAAAACCCATCGGTATGCCAAATCGTTGTGTAGTGCCAACAACCACATCGGCACCCCATTCACCCGGTGGCGTCAGTAAGGTAAGGCTTAAAAGATCAGCAGCAACAGCGACAACTATCTCTTTCTCATGAGCTGAATCAACAAAACCTGAATAATCTTCTATCTGACCGTACTGATCCGGATATTGAACCAACGCACCGAAAAATGTATCATCAAAACTTATATCCCGGAAGCTGCCTGAAACGAGTTCAATGCCCAAAGGAAGGGCACGTGTCTTCAACACATCATAAGTGTGAGGGAAGATACCTTCGTCAATAAAAAATCTGGTTGCGCCATCCTTTACTTTTGCTCTTGGCCTTGCGTTGAAAGCCATGATCATCGCCTCTGCGGCAGCGGTGCCTTCATCAAGAAGTGAGGCATTTGCAAGAGGCAACCCTGTGAGGTCACATATCATCGTCTGATAGTTGAGAAGAGCCTCAAGTCTGCCCTGGCTTATCTCTGCCTGATATGGGGTGTATGATGTGTACCAGCCCGGGTTTTCAAGAATGTTACGTTGAATAACGCCGGGAAGTATAGTGTTGTAATATCCAAGCCCGATATAGGTGCGGTAGATCTCATTCCTGGCTGCCAGAGCTTTCATGTGGTTTAGCAACTCATACTCATTCATCCCCGAAGGCAGATTCAAGGGTTCTTTCCTGATGATTGAAGCAGGAATGGTCTCTTTTATCAATTGCTCAACCGTCTCCGTGCCTGTAACATCAAGCATCGTCTTATGTTCCTCATTGCGTGGGCCATTGTGCCTCTTAATGAAATTATCGCTGATCATAGCTGTGTTTTTTTTTGTGGTACTGTGCCGCAAAAATAGCAAAAACAATTACAAGTTCTGTTAAACCACAGGCATGATGTTAATCATTCTGCGGAGAAAAAGTGTTGATGAAAATTTTTAATACCTTTGTAAAAAAGATTGATTCCGGTGATAATCGGAGTTTGTGTAGAATAGTGTTTTCCGGAATAGATTGATATGGAAAAGATTGCACTAGATATTGTAGGGATTTCAAGCAGTCAGACACAGATGGGAGCATACGCTCTGATACTTGCTGAGCGAAACGGCAACAGACGTTTACCAATCATTATAGGGGCTTATGAGGCTCAGTCCATTGCCATTCAATTGGAGAAGATGAAACCACAACGGCCTTTAACTCACGATCTGTTTAAAAGTTTCGCGATATCACATGGTGTCACCGTGAGGGAGATAATAATAAACAAATTTCAGGAGGGGATATTCTTTGCCGAGATACACTCCGTTGACTCCGGTGGCAACAACATAATCATCGATTCGAGGACTTCAGATGCCATTGCGATAGCTCTGCGTTTCGACTGTCCGGTTTATACAAATGAGACTGTAATGTCACAGACAGGTATTGTTCTGGAAGTTGATCCTGAGGTGGAGGAAGATGGAGAAGCACAACCTATGACTGAGCAGGAAGAGGATAAAGGGTTGCAGTATCAGGAAATTGACAAACTAAAAGCTATGCTTGAAGAGGCTGTCAGCAAAGAGAACTATGAACTGGCCTCCCAGATCAGGGATGAGATTAACCGCAGAAAATCGCAACATGACTAAGAGCCGTAAACTTAAGGCGTTGCTGCTCGTCTTCAGCCTTACTATCATTGCAACGGGCATAGCCATTCACGCGCTCTCTTCACAAACAACCACCAGTACAGACTCATCAGAAATAGCCATAACGGGAACTTCTTTGGTGGACAGTACCTTAAGGGGGTTGCCGCCAGAGGTAAACATTAGCAATGACCAGCATGGCAGCAACATAAGGTTGCTTGCCTCTATGACTCCCAAACCATCGCTGACTTCAATTTACCGGGGTTTGATTGGACTTGCTGTACTGATTTTGCTGGGATACCTTTTCAGTGCCAGGCGCCGGAGCGTGAACTGGCGAACTGTTGGTGGCGCATTGCTGCTGCAGGTAGTCATCGCCCTGCTGGTGATATACTGGCCGCCGGCACAAAAACTCATCTCGCTGATGGGAGAAGTCTTTGTCAAGATACTGGCATTTACCGAAGAGGGAAGCCGTTTCATCTTTGGCTCACTTATGAATACTGAATCGTTCGGTTTTATTTTCGCCTTTCAGATACTGCCTACTATTGTGTTCTTCTCTGCGCTTACCTCCCTGCTCTACTATTTCGGTGTCGTCCAGTTTGTGGTTTACATCTTTGCATGGGTGATGACCAGGCTGCTGAAGCTGTCAGGGGCAGAAAGCCTGTCAGCAGCAGGAAACATCTTTCTGGGACAAACGGAATCGCCGCTATTGATTAAAGGGTATCTCGACAGGATGACCAGAAGTGAAATTCTGCTGGTCATGGTGGGTGGTATGGCAACCATCGCCGGAGGTGTGCTCGCAATGTATATCCAGTTCCTGGGCGGAGGCGACAAAGCCCTTATGAACATCTTCGCAGTACACCTCATCACGGCCTCGGTAATGGCTGCTCCTGGCGCAGTAGTAATGGCCAAGCTCCTCCTTCCTGAATCAGAAAAAATTGATACCAGAATATCTATACCGAAAGATAAGATTGGCTCCAACATGCTCTCTGCTGTTGCCAACGGAACCTACGACGGATTGAAGCTCGCTGTGAACGTTGCCGCAATGCTACTTGTATTCCTCGCCTTCATTGCTCTCTTCAACTTCATCCTTATGAAAATCGGCGACTGGACAACCCTTAACTCCTGGGTGAGCAGCATATCCAGCGGGCAATACAAGAACTTTTCGCTTCAGTTTATCCTGGGGTATGCCATGGCGCCTCTTATGTGGCTTATCGGGGTCACAGGCCAGGATGTCACACTGGTAGGGCAGCTCCTCGGCGAAAAGATCATCCTGAATGAGTTCGTGGCTTATACCAGCCTCGGAAGTATCATCTCCGAAGGCAGCTTCTCAAACCCCAAATCTGTTATCATCGCTACATATATACTATGCGGATTTGCCAACTTCGGATCTATTGGAATCCAGATCGGAGGTATCGGAGCTCTCGTCCCCGGGAAACACAAAATGCTCTCTGAACTAGGTTTCAGAGCACTGCTAGGCGGAGCAATGGCCTCGCTGCTCTCCGCAACTATTGTAGGAATGATATACGGATAATCTAACAACCGGAAAAAATCAAACAATGCAACAATATCTCAACCTGCTTGACCATGTGCTGAAAAACGGAGTTACAAAGAGCGACAGAACCGGCACCGGAACGCTCAGCATCTTCGGATACCAGATGAGGTTCGACCTGAGCGAAGGCTTTCCCTGCCTGACAACAAAGAAACTTCATCTCCGGTCAATAATCCATGAACTTCTCTGGTTCCTGAAAGGTGATACCAATATCAAGTATCTTAATGACAACAGGGTGACAATATGGGATGAATGGGCGGATGAAAACGGAGACCTTGGCCCTGTTTACGGGCATCAGTGGCGCTCATGGCCTGCATCTGACGGGAAAACCATCGACCAGATCAGCCAGGTCATAAATTCCATCAAAGATAATCCCGATTCACGCCGTCATATCGTCAGTGCATGGAATGTAGCAGACATCGACAATATGGCTCTGCCACCATGTCACGTACTGTTCCAGTTCTATGTTGCAAATGGGTATCTCAGCTGTCAGCTCTATCAGAGAAGCGCCGATATCTTCCTCGGTGTTCCGTTTAACATCGCAAGTTATGCTCTCCTTACTCATATGATTGCTCAGGTTACCGGCCTGAAACCCGGCCATTTTGTCCATACCTTCGGCGATGCACACATCTACCAGAATCATGTTGAGCAGGTTAAACTGCAGCTTACAAGAGAACCACTTCCTTTGCCCGGACTGCTACTTAATGAAGAGGTGAAAGCAATATTTGATTTTAATTTTGATGATATAAAACTGATAAACTACCAGGCACATCCGCATATCAAGGGAGATATAGCCGTCTGAGATATTATGGAAAGCAAACATCCTGAAATAGCAATCATTGTAGCAATGGACAGAAACAGGGCTATTGGTTTAAGGGGAGATATGCCCTGGCGCCTGTCGGCTGACCTTAAAAGATTCAAAAAGATCACCATGGGGCATCCTGTAATCATGGGAAGAAAAACCTTCGAGTCTCTGCCTGGTGGTGCCCTGCCCGGTAGAAAAAATATCGTGATTACAAAAAGCACCGGTTTCAATGCCGAAAATGTCATTGTAGCCGAATCGCCGGAAAGAGCTCTTGATCTCTGTTCTGATGCAGGAAAAGTGTTTGTCATTGGTGGCGGTATCATCTACAGACATTTCATCAATATTGCTGATTTGCTTTACCTGACTGTTATTCAGCATGATTATCAGGCCGACACCTGGTTCCCGGAGTTTAATACATCTGAGTTTGATATGGTCGGTTTTGAAGAGATAAATAATGACCCCAAATTCAGTTATCCTTATCAGTTTATAGATTATCGAAGGAAAATTTAACCTGTTTTTTTTTTTTTTTAAAAAAAATGTTATTTTTAAACTTCTGTTTCAACTATTAATATGTCTTCTTGTTTATAATCTGCAAATAACCATCTATAAAAACCAATACTATGAAAAAGATTAAATTAATGCTCACACTGGCAATTTTCTCATTTATTGCCATAATGAACACATCTTGTGATCAGGATCTTACAAACATTGAAACAAAGCCTGCAGAGTCTGCTGTTCAGGTTATGAAAGCGTTTTCTGACATTATTCTTCTGGTGGATGACGGACTTTTACCCGACACTTCTGAAGGCAGCGGCATGAGGATCATGGAGAAGATCTATGAAGAGACCATCACCGGTGATTATCCGAACAAGCTTATCACATGGGATTTTGGAGATATGGGCGACTATCAGGGAGTAATTTTCATTCTGCTTTCAGATGAGTATACAAATCCAAATGCAGTTGCCAATGTAACTTTCGAAAATTTCCTTTACAAGGGCAAACCTGTTGATGGCATGGTTACATTTGAGAATCTTGGCAGGAACCCGGAGGATATGGATGAGTACTCTTTTGAGCTTATCTCTGCAAAAGTGGGCAGCAATGAACTTACAGCAGGGTGGAAGCTCCAGCGCACTTCAGGTGGCGAATCTCCTGATCAGGCAGATGACATCTTTACAATCACCCAGCTTGGTCAGATGCCGGCAGAGGGTGTGACTGAAGAGGGAGATATGTTTACACTGGAGATCAAAGAAGGTCTGGTACTTGACCTTACCTGTGAGTTTATAATTGTAAAAGGCATTTTTGAACTTATCACTTCATCTGATAACTTTAAGGCTGATTTCGGAGATGGTGATTGTAATAACATGGTGACTGTTACAAGTGGTTCCCTGAGAGCAGACTTCTATTTCTGATCTGCAAGAGTCTGAGTGGTCTAAAGCACGAATGCACGAATGATACATTAATTTATTCTTCATTCGTGCATTTGTTGTGAATTAAAGGCTCATGTCATTGAGAGCCTCTAAGTTTTTCTCTTCTGTTTTTTTGCTGCGGGGAACAGGACATTGTTCAGTATGAGCCTATACCCCGGAGAATTGGGGAAGAGGTCGAGATCAGTAGGTGGGTCACCGACAAAATGTTGATAATCTTCCGGGTCGTGGCCGCCGTAAAATGTCCATGTGCCGTTACCATATTCTCCGTGGATGTATCTCGCTTCTCCGGCCTCTTTGAATTCACCCATGATAAGCACATTACTCTTGATAAGTCTTGAGTTAAAAGCCGTAGTCTGCCCCATAAAGCCTTTAATTGTTGTCTCATGATTCTGGCAAAGCATTGCAGGTACCGGGTCCCACTTAGCAGAGAAGTCAAAGAGTGTAAAGAAGTCATTGTTTCTGTTGATGCTTCTGGGTCTGGATTCGGTAACATCTATGTCGGATTTGGCATACCGGTATGGCGAAAGCACCAGGGTGAAGTCGCGAAAGGCGAAGCAATTTTCGTAGTTCAGCTTGTTTTGTGCGTCGGGGTCAATAGGGTCGCCATCGAACATCACGTCGCAGATGTCAACGCCATCTGCAGCAAGAGCAATATCGTAGCTGTCAGGGGCTGAGCACATAGCAAACATGTAGCCGCCTCCTGCCACAAAGTCCCTGATCTTTTTTGCAACCGCCAGCTTGAGCTGGGACACCTTGCTGAAGCCAAGCTTTCTTGCCAAACCCTCCTGGTAGCGCTGCTCCTCAATATACCAGGCGTAGTTGCGGTAGCTGTACCAGAACTTGCCGTACTGCCCGGTAAAATCCTCATGATGCAGATGAAGCCAGTCGTAGGTTGGAAGCATACCGCCTATTACCTCCTCGTCATAAATCGGATCGTAAGGTATCTCAGCGTAAGTGAGTACCAGAGTGACAGCATCATCCCACGGCAATTTGTTCTCAGGGGTGTAAACGGCAATCCTCGGGGGTTTATGCAGCCTTATGTCATTCTGGTTGACTTCCGGCTGGGCAATCTGCTGTCTTATAACTGCCGCCTGCACGTCGGCAATGATCTCATAGGAGACACCCCGGAGATTGCACTCATTCTCAAAAGAACGCTGATGTTCAAACATAAAACTGCCGCCGCGGTAGTTGAGAAGCCAGCTTACCTCCACATCTTTGGTGAGCACATGGTAAGCAATGCCATAAGCCTTCAGATGGTTCTTCTGACGATTGTCCATAGGTATCAGAAGATAGGCGGCAAAAACAAAATTCGTTGCGACTGCAAAGAAAATGGCAGTCAGGATGAAGCGTTTGGTAACTCTTTTTATCATTGGCCAGAATTTTCTATGTCATGCAACAGGCATGACAAAACACAATTAAACCAACGGCAAAATAACGAAAAAATTCTTTACCGGTTCAGAAGGGAGGCTCCTGGTCATCGCCAAATGTATCATCACTATCATTCATTTTCGATTGACGGATGATGGATTTGGATTCAAAGTTTTTGTTAGGGGATATCCCTCCTGGTTCGTTGATGAAGTCGGATCGTGATCCAAAGAGCATATCGGGGTTTTCAAAGCGGGCGAAGTTGCTGACGAACTTAAGTTGAATATCTTCCAGAGATCCGTTACGGTGTTTTGCTATTATCAGCTCTGCCAGGCCTTTTGAGGAAACGCCTTCAATATCATCGATCTTATAGTATTCGGGCCTGTAAATAAAGAGCACCATGTCGGCATCCTGTTCTATGGCACCGGAATCACGGAGGTCGGAGAGTTGAGGGCGTTTTGTGCCGCCTCTGGTTTCCACGGAGCGGTTCAGCTGGGAGAGACAGATAATCGGGATGTTTAGCTCTTTTGCAAGGGCTTTGAGGGCACGCGAGATATTGCTGATCTCCTGCTCACGGTTTATATTTTTAAAAGATGAACCTCCTTTCTCCCGATCACTGCTCAGGGTCATAAGCTGCAGGTAGTCGACCACGATGAGTTGAATATCATGTTGGGCTTTGAGCCTGCGGGCTTTGGTCCTTAACTCGAATACGGAGAGTGCAGGTGTGTCGTCGATGAAGAGTTTGGCATCTATGAGAGGGGTGAGTTTGGTGTTTAGCTGTGCCCATTCATGCTCCTCAAGCTTCCCTTTCCTAAGCTTGTCGGATTCGATATTTGCTTCACTGGCAATAAGCCTGGTGACAAGCTGAACTGCCGACATCTCAAGAGAGAAGATGGCGACAGGTTTTTTGTAGTCTATTGTGGTGTTTCTGGCAAGGCTAAGCACGAAGGCTGTTTTCCCCATACCAGGTCTGGCAGCAATGATAATAAGATCAGACTTTTGCCATCCTGCTGTGATATTGTCGAGTTGTGTAAAGCCTGTGGGCACTCCGCTGATGTGGCCGTCATGCTTTCTTGCCTCTTCGATCTCTGAAACTGCTCTTGTGATGAGATCTGCCGTCTCTTCATAGCCTCTGCGGAAGTTATTCTGGCTTACAGCAAAAAGGTCTGATTCCGCTCTGTCGAGAAGGTCAAAAACATCAGTGGTATCTTCGTAAGCATCCTGGATGATATCGTGTGAGATTTTGATAAGTTCACGCTGAAGGAACTTCTGTGAGATAATTCTGGCATAGAACTCCATGTTTGCAGCAGAGCCTATGCGTGCCGTAAGCTGAGTGAGATAATAGGGGCCTCCGGCGAGTTCCAGCTCACCGGACTTTTTAAGGTAACTGGTGACAGTGAGCAAATCGACAGGTTCATTCTTGCTGAAGAGAGACCTTATGGCCGAGAAGATGCGGGCATGATTCTCCTTATAGAACATCTCCGGCTTCAGGATGTCTATCACAGTGTTCAAGGCTTGCTGATCCAGCATCAGAGCACCAAGCACAGCCTCCTCGAGGTCTGTGGCCTGCGGTGGTATCTTTCCTCCGGAAAATGCTGGGTCTGTTGGTGTTCGGCGTATCGGGACAGCACGTGCCTCCCGTGGTTTTCTGGTCTCTTCCATAGCCCAAAAATACAAATTTGAATATGCGGTATGGAAGAAATTTGAGGCAATTTATTAACAAAAAATCGGGGAGTCGGGGAATCGACTCTTACCTCTCGCCTCAAAAAACCCCTCTCTAAATCTCTCCCCTAAGAGGGGAGAGACTTTTTACCTCTCGCCTCTTGCCTCACGACTCATATTTCACCACAGATCCACCGGTTGTCAGACACGTTACACAGATTAACACAGATTTAGGTTTCTGTGGAAATCCCGTGAATTTCAGGACTTCAGCGATTTCAGCGTAGTTTCAGCGAATTTCAGCGGGAACTTTTTTTTTGGTTCCCGCAGAAAGCCGCAGAAATACACGCAGATATGCGCAGTTTTTTTTTGCAAAAGAGATTTGTTAGATGGAAAATCCGCAGAAAAGTTCACCATATAATAAGCAGCTAAAACATCACCTGGTGATTACAAAAGGCTAACTTTTTTGCTCGTTTCCGGCTATCAATATATCTTATGCGGCGGGTTTCGCTATTGCAGTAATCCAAAGTCGCAGGAGTCCCATTAAACAAATACAATCCTCTTGATGTTAAAACATAAACAATGCTATTACACTCTTCACAGGTAACATTATCCTGCAATACTCCATCCTCGTCAAAATATTGCCTTAGAATTTGCTTGGTATTAAGATTAATGATAGTTGTATCTAAATCTGATTCTTTAAAAGCATAGAATGATAAACAGGTAAAATCAATCGAATCCATTTTTAGCACACCATTGCTTCGAACTATTCTATTTTTAATGTCACGGATAACCGACCTGCTAAGACAAGTTTCCTGACTGATGAGATAATCAAGCAGGTCTCGTGCCGGTGTTACAATAATCTTATTCTCCTTATCCCATTCAATTTCCGGAAACAGAAATAATGAGCCATCGTAGAGTGGCAAAGAGTTCCTGAACATGCTGCTATTTACAACCGTTTTTAGATAAGCTTTTCTCTGGCTCGGAAGCTTTTGTACAGAGGTGCAGTTTGTTGTGAATAGCAGCATCAGGATAAACAGCCACATTTGTGGGAATTTTAATTTCATAATCTCTCTCTTGATCGTTTCCATGAGTTTTTTATCTTTTATTCAGCGTCAGTTCTACCGGGAAGAACAAACAGCGAAGAATTTGATCTCAATACGACCCATTTACTGCCACGAGCTTTTCGTGGTATAACATATTGCCGATCGAAACTTACTAGAGATCCTAGCTATTCTGGAGGCTTACCTAAATTGATTGACCCGAAGGATTCGATTATATAGCAACGTTGGCGCATTAAGCCAATACAGGGTTTTCTACATAATTCTATGGATATTCTTTGAGGATATATCTGGTCAAATACACTGAAAAGGAATGATAGGGTTAAAGTATCTCCTTGTTTTACCTTTCTGTCTGTTCTGAAGGCAATATAACTGCCAGGACAAGAATTGTTTAATTGTTCCAAAGCAATAACCCTTAAACCATTTGAATCCGGTAAAAATGGAAACGACCACTTTATAGTCATAACACTATCAAAAATCCACACTGAATCCAGGAAAATCAATAACCTGCTTTCAGACTTTTCAGAATGGATAATAATGTCTTGATTATTATCTCTGCAAGAAAAAATTGATATCCTGGTATCTAAACCTACTGCGGAATATTCTTTTGGAAGCGTAAGGCTTTTAAATTCCGGATCAGCAATTTTTCTTTGGGCATCTGCTTGCGACAAACAGATCACACAAAAAAGTAAAACTGTCGAGGCTTTTTTTCATTGTGTTTCTTGTTGTATTATTGTTATCTGCTTTGTTAATCAGGTACTAAAGGTTCTAAACCATTAAATGGTTATTAGGTTAGAAATCGGAATTGTTACAATCTTTAATAAATTTGTAATTAAATAATTACATCATTTCTAATAATAGCTCGAATGTGATTTCGAATTTCCGATCCTATTTTCTGCATCGCTTCCCTTCTCAAAGAAATGAAATTTGCTCTTGGTAAATCCCTGTTATAAAGTGATGCTAAATCAGTAACCCTTTTATTATCAATGTAAACACTTCTGTCAATCGTAGTAACTCCCATATCATTTTGAGATGTAACACTTGTTTCGATAATCGAGATGTCGTCTTTACTACCCACTGGTTCCTGAATAATTTTTGCAAGCGCCACTATTTCTTTAATAGTGTTAGCTTTGGATAGATTTTTTGGATCTTGTCCAAGCTTATCTGAAACTTTTTCTAGTTTATTAATAGCACGATTTGCTTTACGTTCATTTTTAAAATTAACAGTATAATTAACAACATCATTGTTTTCATTTGTTTGATTGAATTCTATTGTTAATGCCTTATTTACTTGTCTAGTAATTGATTTTTTACAATAATGCGGGGATACGGTTAGGAGAGATGATATTTGATCACCAATCATGCTTTTTCTAAAACTTTCTTGAGATAAAATGGAGTTTTTAAACAATGAAACTATGATTGCCCTCCCATCCGGATCCACCAGAATCACCGGGTTTCCCGCACATTACATGTACGCACTCATGCTTGGGTATTTATCCGCCATCGGATCCACACTCAACCAGATACTCAGCGTCGCATCATAATACCGTGCACCGAAGTACGAGTACCCAGTTTCAAGATCGCGCTCATTGGCGGAGAAGGTGTACGGGGTGTAGTAATCGGTTATGGATCTTTGCTCAATAAATGGTTCACCAAACGGCAGGTATTGTAAATGTTGTGTGGGATCACCATCAAGGTTCGTGAGGAAAGCGCTGCTGCCTAGATGATCTGAATGGTAAATGTAGCGGTTGTCTTCGGGATCGGAGTGGTGGGTGGATTGCTCAACGGAGTGCAGTGCATCTTCCATGCTTACGTAGGATGGATCCATCTCTACGCAGGTTATGTTGCGGGACAGCATGGCATACAGGTCGGATGATATTGCAGCATAGTCATAATGAGGGCTGAGATGCTCTACTGTGAAGGTTAGCGGATCAACAATAACCTCAGCCTGCAATGCATCGTGTAAAC
>OBJA01000259.1_pt1 | contig 49917 bp, 41 predicted proteins | sample 1519751 | NCBI WGS metagenome assembly OBJA01 (sample SAMEA3881238, study PRJEB22517) | soil metagenome | biome: lake sediment; feature: soda lake sediment; material: sediment, water from around vicinity | place: India | collected 2013-12-23 | depth 3 m
AACATGTCTTGTTCTGTTCGCATATTGTTTTTTGCACAAAACTACGCGACAAACTGCTCATTGAAAAGATGGGGTTCGTGGGGTGGATACAAATAACCCATAAAGAAAAAAATTAAAATGCACATTTTAGGAGACATACAAAAACCAATAGGGGGGCTTTTATTATCTACCGGTAGTTTAGCTGTTTCAATGCAAGATATAAATACAATAGCTCAATGTACAGCAGCTATTTTAGCAGTGGCGGTTGGTATAGTTACATTTCGTTTAACCTTGCTTAAAATTAAAAATGAGCGTAATAAAGCAAAAGAACATGCGAATAATATATAGTTTCAACACTAACAATGGTGCAACAATACCCGGTTCATTTTTTACGAAAATGGCAGAATTATCTGTGTATTCTGCTCGTGAAACAAAATTGCCGGTTGAATTATATGTTGACTTCCCCGGATATGAATATTTTAAAACAACTAAATGTGTGTTTGATGCTGTTCATATTGTTGATTTTGAAAAATTCAATATCAATTCTGCATATTGGAACTTTGGAAAACTGTATACATATAGCATTCAAAAAGAACCATTTTTACATATAGATTTTGACGTGTATTTACATCCTGGTTTTGAAATTCCAACAACCGGTGATATTATTACTGAAATGCTACGAGATTACACGCTTGTACAAGGGTTTAAAGATGTTGAAATATATAAAGTAAAGCAAATACCGGAAAAACTTATATGTTCAGGGCTTTTAGGTGGATATAATTCAACTCCATTTATTGAATTGTTTGAACACGCCCAAAAGGTTTGTAAAAAATCTATTAAAGAAGATAAAAGCATGAGTTATTTAGTAGGAGTGGAGGAGTATAATCTTTCCGTTCTTGCAGATTTGTATAATTATTCTGTATTAGAACTCAACAAAAAATATTACTCTCATTTTCAAGGTGCAGATAAGGAAAAAAGATTTGGAGAAATTATTAATCAATTACACAATAATATAATAAATTAAGAATATGTTTAAAACAAGGTATAAAGTAGTTCAAGACACTACCGTTATTTACGACACATACACAAATGGTGCTTATATTAGAAATAAAACAGTTTCTATACCTGCAGGTGCTATTATTGAAGGAGAAAAACTTTCAAAAGGAAATAAACATATAATATCAATTAATGCTGCAAAATTTGGGGTCGATGAATTAATTGAAATTCCTGCATCTTCTGTAAAAAAGATATTCCCTTGGAAAGCTGTTTTAGGTATTTCAATTCCTATTATAATAATTATAGTTGTAATAGCAGCTATAGCAAAAAAACAATGAAAGATATTGTAAAAATACTTATAATACTTGGTATTGCTATTGTGTTAACACAAACATGTAATAAGCAAGAACATGTTTTTGTTTCTAGCACTACAGATACTGTATATGTACATAAAACAGATACTATTTTCCAAACAACATATATACCTAATTTCTATGAAGTTGAACAGTATGTTTACGATACTGTTACTTTAACAGACACGGTATTTATTCTAAAAGAATATAAAGAAGTTCGCGTGTATAAAGATACTATACGCGACACTTCTTTTATAGTCTACTTAACCGATACAATTACACAAAACAGAATTGTTTCACGAACATATGCCGGTCAATCATTTTATACAGAAAAAACTGTACATACAGAAACAATTATTGATAAAAAAAGTAATCTGAGGTTTGTTGCCGGTCCCACATTATTATATGAAGATTATTTAATGCCAGGAATAATATTAGGTGTTCATAAAAATAATAGGAGTGCTCAGCTTTTATATAATCCAAATATTATAGGAATTCAGTTAGTTTGGTACTGGTAGGGTGATTCCAGTGTTTTAATTTAGATTCAATAAAATTAAGCTGATCATTAATAAACTCAACTTTTTTAATACGTTGGTCTTGGTTTTTCTTTGTGTACTCTTCAATAAGAATAGTATTAGCTTCAATAAGTTCTTGAATAATGAGGAACATATTTCTAAATACAAAAACATTTATTTCGTGAGAAATTCTAACGCTTCGCATAAAAGCAGTATCAATTGTTTTATACATATTATTAATTTTTTGGATTTGATAATTATCAGCATAAAACCAAAATTCCCGGAATTCTCTAAATGAATCGGAATAGAGTTGATTTAGTACATAAAGATTATGATTAATCATTTTGCTAGATTCTTCAAGAAATTTTTTCACTTTATATTCAGCCGTAAAAAAATACATACGATTATTGCCTAAATACACATGATACATTTTATTATTTGTGTACATGCTGTTTTTTTCAGGTAAGGAGTAATTCTTTAATACAATATTTTTCTTCATAATGTTATGTTAAATATTATTATACTGATTCACATGCATTTAATTGATATGTATAAAATTTAGCAGCTTTTTATTTTTCTATAATTTAATGACAATCAGTGCTTTATTTTCATTTTACTGTAAGTGCTTGACAAATTATTGAATTACACTACAATTCACAAAATTGTAATCACCTTAATATCAAAACCTTAATTTTACACAGATTCACCACTATTGTCCTATAATTAATATTATGTTAAATAAGAATTGTTAAAATATAGGAGAATATTACAAATACTCTCCTATATACATATTATACAATTATCTTATAGCATCTCTTTTTGCTCTTGTTTTATCGTAATCTGCATCCATTCTAAGTTGAGAATAAATAGACATTAAGTCTGTATATGCATTTCTTTTTTGAACTAAATCAGTTTCGTTTTCAGCATATATGATATAAAAAGGAATTGATTGTTTTAATAATGCCTGTCCTTTTTCATTTAATGGTCTATAATTCCTGGTACCAAACGCTGCTGATGCTTCTTGTAAAATTTCGCGAGCTTGTTTTGCAAATAATAAACCAAGATTTGCATTAGCACCTAGATTATTAGGTTCAATTTCAATAGTTCTTTTATAATACTCAATAGCTTTCTCTGTATCCCCATTGGTTTCGTGTAAAATTCCAATATTCACTAAAAAGCTCGTGTTATTAGGATCTTGTTCAAGAGCTTTGTATAAATATGCGAGTGCTTCATCAAATTGCTTTAAATCTAGATACAGATTTACTAAAACTTTTACAAATTCAACTGTATTTGAATCGCTTGGGAATTTTTCTATGATTGTATGCAAGGTAGTTATAGCCGAAGTTGTATCTCCTTTTTGCATATAGCTATTCATTAATGTTCCATATAATTCTGGCGTATTGATTCCTTTCTCAATTGCTAATGAATAAAATTTTATAGCATTATCGTAATTCCCTCCCCAATACGCAACTGTACCACAGTCATTTAATAAATTAGCACGGGCTTCGTCAGTGTTATTATCAAAACCTGATAAAATAATATGAGCAATTTTCTCAAAAATCATATCTGCTTTTGGATAATTATTCTGTTTTATATAATAAAATCCCTCATTGGTATATAAGTCTATTAATAATTTTAATTGAGCACCAACAACATCATTTCTTTTATCTCCCTCTAATTCGGCAGCTTTAAAATACGATTCAACCGCAATATCTAAGGGAGCGGTTTTAGTAGGAAAATGAGGCAAGGCATCACCGGTACGTTCATATTTTACTAATTCATTATTTACAAAATACAAATCTATTCTATCAAAGCTATGGATTAAGGTATCTCCTTCTGTTCGTTGAGCTCTTGATGTAGTTTTCATGGCATGAATAAGTTCTGAAAGTGGTAAACCGGGATACGCATCTTTTTTATCAAATGAATATAATTCAATATACTTTCTTCCTCGTTCTGTCCATGTTCTCGAACGTTGACCGCGTTTTGCATGATTTGCTTGGTCATCAGCTCGTTTTACTTCATTAACCACTACCGGCCATGTTATAACAAATTCATCTGATTGTGCCATTGATTGAAAAACCAACACAAAGCTTAGAATACTAATTGCAATAAAGTGTTTCATATAGATATATTTTATAGGTTACCAGTTGTATACATTATTATACTTTATGTTCGATTACTCTTCAGGTTCATTCGTTATATCATCAGAGGCATCAACTTCTTCTATGTCTGAAATATCTGTTACCACACCGTTTTCAGGTATTTCACCTTCTAATTTACGGAGCTCTCTATCCTCTTCACTTACTTCAACCGTACAGATAGATGCAATAGAATCGTCCTGACGAAGATTAATTAATTTCACTCCTTGGGTTGCTCTACCCATAACTCGTAACGCCCCTACTTCTATTCGTATTGTAAGACCGGATTTGTTAATAATCATTAAATCGGTTGAATCATCAACAGCTTTTAATGCAATAAGAGAACCTGTTTTTTGTGTAACATTAATGGTTTTAACACCTTTTCCTCCCCTATTTGTAATTCTATAATCTTCTAAAGGAGAGCGTTTTCCGAAGCCTTTTTCAGAAACAACAAGTATTTCTTTTTCTTCTTCGGGCAATACGCAAATCATACCAATTACTTCATCTTTTCCGCTAATGGTAATACCTTTAACACCCATAGCGGTACGCCCCATTGGTCTAATTTTAGATTCAGGGAAGCGTATTGCTTTACCGGATTTAACCGCCATAAGAATGTCGTGTTTGCCGGTAGTCATCGTTGCTTCAATTAATTGGTCGTCTTCTCTAATTGTTACCGCATTTACCCCATTTTGACGTGGTCTGGAATATGCTTCAAGAGATGTTTTCTTAATGATACCTTGTTTTGTTGCAAGAATGATATAATTATTGTCAACATACTCTTTATCGGTTAAGGATATTGCATTAATATATGCTTTTACCTTATCTCCCGGCTCAATATTCAATAAATTTTGAATAGCTCGCCCTTTTGATGTTTTTGAACCTTCGGGTATTTCATATACTTTTAGCCAGAAGCACTTACCTTTTTCGGTAAAGAACAACATTGTGTTGTGCATTGTTGCAACAAATAAATGCTCTAAAAAGTCTTCTTCTCGCGTGTTACCGCCTCGAGAACCGGTTCCTCCTCTATTTTGTATTTTATATTCTGTAAGCGGCGTTCGTTTAATATATCCAAGATGAGAAATAGTTATTACAACTTCATCATCAGCATAAAAATCTTCCGGATTAAAATCTTCGGCAGATTGAACTATTTCACTTCTTCGTTCATCTCCATATTTTTCCGAAATCTCAATAAGCTCATCTTTAATAATTTGCATACGCAATTCTTCGCTTGCAAGAATCTCTTGTAAACGAGCTATTAAGGCCATAATTTCTTCGAATTCATTACGCAGTTTATTTTGATCTAGTTTAGTTAACTGACCTAAACGCATTTGAATAATAGCATTAACCTGAATTTCTGTAAAGTTAAATCGAGCAACAAGCTTGTCTTTTGCTTCTGTTTGAGACTCGGCAGCACGTATAATTGCAATTACCTCGTCAATATTATCGCTGGCAATTATTAATCCTTCGAGAATATGAGCACGTTCTTCAGCTTTTTTAAGTTCATATTGAGTTCTTCGTGTAACCACATCATGCCGGTGGTTCACAAAATATCTTACAAGATCTTTCAGATGTAATAATTTTGGTCTTCCATTAACAAGAGCAATACTATTAATACTAAAAGAAGATTGTAGTGCGGTAAATTTATATAACTTATTGAGAACAACATTTGCAATAGCATCTCTTTTAAGAGTATACACGATTCGCATACCGTCTTTATCTGACTCATCATTTACCTCAGAAATCCCCTCAATTTTCTTATCCATAATTAATTCAGCAGTCTTTTTAATTAACTCTGCTTTATTAACAAGGTATGGAATTTCATGTACAATAATTTTCTCTCTTCCTGACGGCTCAGTTTCAACAGTTGCTTTTCCTCGAATTACCACGCGTCCTTGTCCGGTTTGATAGGCCTGAACAATACCTTGATATCCATATATAATACCACCGGTAGGAAAATCAGGAGCTTTAATTATTGGAATTAATTCATCAATTTCAATATCATTATTATCAATATATGCAATAACAGCTTTAATTGTGTCGGTTAAATTATGTGGAGCCATATTGGTAGCCATACCAACAGCAATACCCGAAGCTCCGTTAACAAGAAGATTAGGAATTCTTGTTGGGAGAACGGTTGGTTCTTCAAGAGTGTCATCAAAGTTTAACTGAAAATCAACAGTTTCTTTGTCTATATCAATAAGTGTTTCTTCAGCAATTTTTCGTAAACGTGCCTCTGTATAACGCATTGCTGCCGGAGGGTCACCATCTACAGAACCGAAGTTTCCTTGTCCCTCAACTAAGGGGTATCTAAGCGACCAATCTTGAGCCATACGTACCATGGTAGAGTATACAGAAGAATCACCATGCGGGTGATACTTACCAAGCACCTCTCCCACTATTCTTGCAGATTTTTTTGGAGCTGTATTTGAGCGAACACCCAAATCATGCATTCCGAATAAAACCCTTCGGTGAACCGGTTTAAAACCGTCTCTCACATCAGGTAATGCACGTGAAACTATTACAGACATTGAGTAATCAATGTATGCAGACTTCATTTCTTCTTCGATATTCAGCTTAATAATTTTCTCTCCCTCTATCATGAGTATTTAATTTTTAATATATCTGATTATAAGTTTATTACAAAATAATGAATTGATTTTTATAAAAAAACAAATTACCTCATTCCAATTTTATTTTCATAATTATAGACAAGGTATTTATTAACATTTTTTTGTTCATAAATATGTATCTCTAAAAAAATGTAAAATCGAAAGGAAATACGTGTCTAATCTAATAAAATATGCTAATATTGTATGCGATTTTCAACAATATGTTATATTTTTATAGTGTATAACAAATCAATATGTAACATGAATACATTTTTTTCTGAAACATTACGAGAAATCCTCACTTATAGTAGAGAAGAAGCTATTCGACTTGGAAATGAATTTATTTCGAGCGAACATCTTTTTTTAGGCATTTTACGTGAAGGACAGTCTCATGCAATTCATGTTTTAGAAGCTCTGCATCTTGATTTTTATGCAATTCGTAAAGAAATTGAATTGCAGCTTCGCAGAGACACCCCTTTAACTGAACACCTACAATCTTCGGTACCTTTTAATAAAGCAGCGGAAAAAATTGTAACCATAATTAATCTAGAAGCAAAAAGCATGAATCAAAACAAAGCAGAAGCAGAACATTTACTTCTTGCAATTTTAAAAGACAGACAATCACTTGTTACTAAATTATTAGAAGATATGAATATATCCTATTCATCTGTGAGAGAGCAAATTCAAATTACAAATCCTGAAAGTAAACAAACTCCGTTTGATGATGAAGACGAAATGAAATTACCGCCAAAGTCATCGCAACCAAATCCTCACAGACCAGAAAAACAATCGGAAACGCCGGTATTAGATAATTTTGGTGTTGATTTAACTAAAGCAGCTGAGGAAGGTCGCCTCGATTTAATTGTTGGTCGCGAAAAAGAAATTGAGCGAATTGCCCAAATCTTGAGTCGCCGAAAAAAGAATAATCCTATTTTAATTGGTGAACCCGGTGTTGGAAAATCGGCAATTGCAGAAGGTTTAGCAATGCGTATTGTTCACAAACAAGTTTCGCGTATTCTCTTTAACAAGCGTGTGTTAACGCTGGATTTGGCATCTATTGTTGCCGGAACTAAATATCGCGGTCAGTTTGAGGAGCGTATGAAAGCTATGCTCAACGAATTAGCTCGCTCTAAAGATGTTATTTTGTTTATTGATGAAATTCATACAATTGTTGGTGCCGGTGGTGCTTCCGGCTCGCTTGATGCGGCAAATATGTTAAAACCGGCTCTTGCACGTGGAGAAATTCAATGTATTGGAGCAACTACTCTTGATGAATACCGTCAGCATATTGAAAAAGATGGTGCTTTGGAACGTCGCTTTCAAAAGGTTATGATAGAGCCCGCTACGGTAGATGAGGCAATTAATATTTTAAATAATATTAAAAAACACTATGAAAACCATCATGGTGTTCAATATACTGATGAAGCAATTAAAGCTTGTGTGCATTTAACGCAACGCTATATTTCTGATCGTCATTTACCTGATAAAGCTATTGATGCTCTTGACGAAGCCGGTTCTCGGGTTCATATTCAGAATATTCAAATACCTGAACATATTGTGAGTCTTGAAAAAGAAATGGAATCTTTAAAAGATAAAAAGGTTGAAGCTGTTCGCAGTCAGCAATTTGAACTTGCCGCTAGTTTCCGTGATAAAGAAAAGGAATTGCTCAAAAAAATTGATGAAGAAAATAAAAAATGGCAAGAAAGTCTTGTAAATCAACGTGAACCTGTTACTGAACAGGATGTTGCTCTTGTTGTTGCTATGATGACCGGTGTGCCGGTTAATAGAATTGCTCAAGAAGAAAGCAGCCGTTTACTTAATATGTATAATGAACTTAAAGGTAGTGTGGTTGGACAAGACGAGGCAATAAAACGTATTGTTAAGGCAATTCAACGTAACAGAGCCGGCTTAAAAGACCCAAGAAAACCTATTGGTACGTTTATCTTCCTCGGCCCTACCGGTGTTGGTAAAACTCAGCTTGCAAAAGTTCTTTCTGAATACTTATTTGATTCTAAAGATGCACTTATTCGTATTGATATGAGTGAATACATGGAGAAATTTGCGGTTTCTCGTCTTGTTGGAGCTCCTCCGGGATACGTGGGGTACGAAGAGGGCGGACAATTAACTGAAAAAGTGAGACGTAAACCCTACTCTGTTGTATTATTAGATGAAATTGAAAAAGCTCATCCCGATGTGTTTCATATTCTTTTACAGGTACTTGACGAAGGTCATTTAACAGATAGCTATGGACGAAAAGTTGATTTTAAAAATACCATAGTAATTATGACGTCTAATATTGGTACGCGTGAGCTTACTGAATTTGGCAGTAGTGTTGGATTTAGCCCAAAATCAAAAGAAGAGCAGTATAATGAATATTCAAAATCTGTTGTTGAAAAGGCATTGAAAAAAGCATTTGCTCCTGAGTTTTTAAATAGAGTTGATGATTTAATTCAATTTAATACCTTGTCTAAAACTGAAATTTATCAAATTATTGATATCGAATTACAAGAATTATTTGCTCGAGTTAAAGATTTGAATATAAACCTTACCTTATCTGAAGCGGCTCGTGAGTTTATTGTTGAAAAAGGATATGATCAAAAATTTGGAGCTCGTCCTCTTAAACGTGCAATTCAAAAATATTTGGAAGATCCAATGGCGGAGTTTATGTTAAGTAATGAAATAAAAGACTCAACCGATGTTCTTATTGATTTTATTGATAATGAAATAAAGGTTACAAAAGTAAGCACGAGTAAACGTCCAAAAACTACATGAGTTCTCACATTTTTCACATAGCAAGTCCTATTCAATTAGGACTTACTGATACTTTTGTATATCTTGAAGATTACATTTCTGATTGCAATCTTATTTCTTCTATTTCTTCTCATGAATCTTTGGCTGTTTGGGAAAATAGAAAGGATAAGCTTCTTAAGCTTCAAATTTTAGATACTCATACCTTACCGCAGATTAGTGTTTTAGATATTTCCTTCTCTGATTCAAGCTCTGTTCAAATACCGGTTTTTAAATCAAAAAAAATCCAATTTATCTACCGTGTTCAGATAGCAGGCAACCCTTCTTATGTGCAAATTGCAGGTGATTTTAACAGCTGGAACCCACAAGGATTCAATCTTTCATACATACATAATGCTTGGGAAATCTGCCTTGAGGTTGAACCGGGAAATTATACATACCAATTAATTGTTGACGGGAATTGGATTACAGACCCTCAAAACCATGAACGTTTAGATAATGGATTTGGTGGATATAATTCTTTACTGCGTATTCCTTTTTCTCAAGAACTTACCTATATTCATGCTACAACTGCTAATATTATTGATAATAATATAATTATTAAAATTGAAGGAATGGCAGATGGGTATTATGCATTTTGGCAGAATTCCCTGCTTAGTGAGAATAATGCTTTTTTCTATGCAAATAAGCTTATGATTACTATTCCGCAAGAAGCAAATACATTACAACGTTCTTTTATTCGCTGTTTTTGCTATTCAAAATCTAGTATTAGTCAAGAAATTTTAATACCTCTAGAGTACGGAAAAGTTATAGAACATGCAAACCTCTTAACAAGAAATGATAAAGAAGCTCAAATTGTGTACTTTATTTTAGTTGATAGGTTTAATAATGGTAATAAAAGAAATGATAATCCTCTTAAAGAGCACGATATACACCCTAAATTAAATTATTACGGTGGTGATATTCTTGGAATAACCAAAAAAATAACTGATGGATATATTCCTGATATTGGTGCTACTACAATTTGGCTCTCTCCTCTTGTTCAAAATCCTGAATTTTGCATAGAAAAGAACGGTCAAAAGTACTCCGGATACCATGGGTACTGGCCAACAGATTCATATAAAATTGATTCTCGCTTTGGAACAGAAGAAGAATTGCATACTATGGTAACAGAAGCTCATAAACATAATATTTCTGTTATTTTAGATTATGTTGCAAATCATGTTCATAAAGACAATCCTATTATTTCTGAACATCCGGATTGGGCTACCCCGCTTATTTTACCGGATGGCTCTCTAAATATAGGCAGATGGGAAGAACAGCGTTTTACTACCTGGTTTGATGATTTTTTACCTACTATTGATTTTGATAATCCGGAAGCTTTAGAACTTATGACAGACATTGCGGTGGAATGGATTACAAAATATAATCTTGATGGTTTTAGACACGATGCCACGAAACATATTCACACCAAATTTTGGCGTACCTTAACTAAAAAGCTGAAAGAACATGTTATGATTCCTCAAAATAAACGATTATATCAAATTGGGGAAACATTTGGCGGAAGAGAAATGTTGCAAACCTATATAAACTCAGGGATACACGATGGTCAGTTTTCGTTTAATGTGTATTATGAATTACGTTCTACTTTTTTGTATGATAGCTATCATTTTGAAAAATTAACAACGGCTCTTCAGCAAGATTTACACAGTTTCGGGGCTCATAACCTTATGGGATATATTACCGGGAATCATGATATTCCACGCTTTATTTCGTATGCCGGTGAGGATTTATGGATGCATCAAAATGCTGAACACGAAGGTTGGAACAGACACATTACCGTAAAAAAACCTATTGGGTATAAGAAATTATCGTTATTAACAGCTTTTATTGCAACAATACCCGGCGTTCCGGTTATTTATTATGGCGATGAAATTGGAATGCCCGGTGCCGGAGACCCTGATAATAGAAGACCAATGCGTTTTTCTGATTTAAAACCGGAGGAACTGGAAACATTAGAAACTACAAAAAAATTACTGCATCTCAGAAAGTCAAATCTAGCTCTCCTTTACGGTGATTTTAGAATATTACTTGTTAAAAAAATGCAGTTAGTATATGCTCGTTCATATTTTGGTGCATATGTAATAGTTGTGTTTAATAAATCGCCACAAGAGGTTACAATTTCATGCGAATTACCTCACATATATTCTGAACAAACTTTTAATTCGTGTAACGCAACAAGTTTTTCTGTTTCTAAAAAAACGCTGCTTATACAATTACCCCCGCATAGTTTTGAAATACTCTATGCTCAAACAGATTGCTCTAAACCCTGTGCATATCACAACGAAGACTCTTTTTTTAACATGAAATGAAAACCGTTCGCAATATACTGCCCATCATTTTAATAAGTATATCCTTGTTAGGGCATTCTCAAATTAAGGATGTTGCAAAGCCGGGGTTTTATTGGGCGGTTAATGCCGGAGTATATTTTGGAAATGAAAACGATGCCTCTTTTTATAATGGTGATAATACCAGACCGGCAAAACTTGAAGATGTGTTAGGACAACAAACTATCCGCCAAGACATCCTTGATTATTATAATGAAGATAATTTTTTTCTTCTTAACCTTGGCTCTCGCTTTTTATATAAACCTGCTGCAATCGTTGGCTTGCATCTGCAATATAATACCAGTAACAAGCTTGGTTTTTATTCAGATATTAATGTATTGTTACTGCAAAGTCATGGGATTTTTATGATTGAATTTACCTCTCCTCCTATTCCTCCTAAAACTACAAACCGGCAAGAGGGCTTAATATATGCCTCGGAACGGAGATTTAATATTTCAGGCGGATTTCATCTGTTGCTTCCCGCTCAAAATAAATATACCCCATATATTGATCTAGGTTTTACGGCCTCTATTCTCCAAACAGATAAGCATAGAATGGAAATTGGGAATATGAATTATTCTTTACTCTACACAAGTGCTGATTATAGTATGGAACAATCTATTTTATACTCTGCGTTTGGATATGGACCTCAAATAGGTGCCGGTGTTCAATTTCCGGTATCGTCTAAGTATGTTGTGTTTACAGGAGCATATACAGAATTCTTATCCTATAATCTTATAGAGAGTGGATTTAACATGAATAATTGCATAATTATTCGCGCATTTTTTTAAATAACGCTTGTCGTTTATACAGGGAATAGCTTTTCTTTTTTGTCTTTGATTGTAATAGGTATTATAAAAATGTGTATTTTTATAACGTTTAAACAAAGATATAGATGAAGAAATTAATTTTAATGCGTCATGCAAAGTCAGATTGGTCTCAAGAAAATTTGAGCGATCATGAACGCATATTAAACCAACGTGGAAAGCGAGATATACCCTTAATGGCAAGTATATTAATTCAAAAATACCCAAATCCGCAACTTATTCTTAGTAGCGATTCTGTAAGAACTACCGAAACTGTTGAAGGAATTACTAAATTGGGATTTAGACATGGAAGGGTTCAATTTACACATAATTTATATTTAGCATCTATTACTGATATTCAAAATGAGTTAGCCACAGTACCTCATGATGTTGAAACAGTACTGGTTTGTGCTCATAATCCCGGAATTTCAGACTATTTAAATGCAATATGTCCTGATAATTCATTTCAAATGTTCCCCACCTTAGGAACGGCTCTTGTTGTTCTGGATATTGAATCTTGGGATGAGATTTTTACTGCTAAAAATAACCGATTAGTTAGATTTGATTATCCAAAGAAAAAATAATAGTACATAACGTGTATAAATAATATGAATATGATAGAGAATGATGATTTATTAAAAGAAGCATTTAAAGAAAAAGATTGGCAAGAAATAAAATCTAATGACACATGGTCTACCTTTAAAATTATTGCTGAACTCATTCAAGGTTTTGATAAACTTGCTCGTATTGGTCCCTGTGTTTCTATATTTGGTTCTGCACGCACAAAACCTGGTAATAAATACTACATTATGGCAGAAGAAATTGCCGCAAAATTAACCAAACACGGATACGGGGTTATTACCGGTGGTGGTCCGGGTATTATGGAAGCAGGTAACCTTGGAGCTCATAAGCATAATGGTAAATCGGTTGGATTAAATATAGTGCTTCCATTTGAACAAGAGTCAAATCCGTATATTGACCCCGACAAATTGATAAATTTTGATTACTTTTTTACACGAAAAGTAATGTTTGTAAAATATTCTCAGGGCTTTGTGGTAATGCCCGGTGGTTTTGGAACCCTTGATGAATTATTTGAATCACTTACGTTAATTCAAACGCTTAAAATAGCTCATTTCCCTATTATTTTAGTTGGTAAGAAGTATTGGAGCGGATTATTAGATTGGATAAAAGAAGAGGTGTTAGACCAAGAACACAATATAAATCCGGAAGATATGGATTTATTACAATTGGTTGATACGGCAGATGAAGCAGTTAAAATTATAAATGAATTCTATTCTAGATATCTATTAAAACCAAATTTTTAGTTTTGATACGTACAACAAAAAAAGCCGCTCTTATAAAGCGGCTTTTTTTGTTATTGTAATCACCTAAGTTCGGTTATTCTTCTTCGGTATTATACCCTAAAATTTTAAACATCTCCTCGGCCGACTGTTCTTCTCTATACACATAATCAACAATATTTCCGGTATCATCACGGTCAATAATAATATGTTGTGGCGATGGTATTAAACAATGCTTAATACCACCATATCCGCTTATAGAATCTTGATACGCACCGGTATGGAAAAATCCTAAATATAAAGGTTCTTTTTCTTTACTAGAATATGCAGGCAGCAATACCTCTTGATTTAAGTCTTCTGAGTTATAATAATCTGATTGGTCGCAACTAATACCGCCAATATTTACACGCTTATACTCATTATTCCACTTATTTACCGGTAATAAAATAAAGCGTTCGTGAATAGACCAGGCATCAGGAATGGTATTCATTAAACTATTATTAATAATATACCATGCCTCTGTATCATTTTGCTGTTTTTGGTCGAGCACCTCAAAAATAATGGCTCCACTCTCTCCTACCGTGTATTTACCGAATTCGGTGTAAATATTTGGTTCTTCTACCTCTTCTTTTGCACAAGTTTCTTTAAGGTTTTTTACAATTTCACCAATCATATATTCATAATCATATTCAAATCCTAAATGATTACGAATAGGAAATCCTCCACCTAAATTAAAGCAATCTAGAGAATTACATTGTTTCTTAAGGTCAACAAAAAGTTTTAGTGCTTTTTGAAACTCACCCCAATAATATAAACTGTCTTTAATGCCCGAGTCTACAAAGAAATGAAGCATTTTAAGCTCTAAGTTCTTTTTCGGTTTTATTTTTTTATTGTAAAAATGAATTATTTCATTATGTCTAATTCCCAAACGAGACGTGTAATATGCAGACTGCGATTCCTCGTTAATAGCCATTCTAATACCGATTTTGAGCTTTTTGCGTCCAAGAAATTTCTCAAGACGAGATAATTCTTGCATACTATCTAAAATGGTGATAGTATTTTTAAATCCTAAATCACGGAGTAGAATAATTTTATGCAGATAATCATCTGTTTTATAACCATTATGAATAATAATAATGGATTTTTCAATTTTTTTCTCTTTATATAATTTAAGAATTAAATCAATATCAAAAGAAGAAGATGTTTCAATATTAACATTATGACGTAAGGCAGCATTTATTACATGATAAAAGTGATTACATTTAGTGCAATAACAGTACTGATATTCACCCCTATAATTATAATATTTAATTGCTTTATTAAAAAGATTACGAGCTTTTTTTATTTGCTCACCAATTTTTGGTAAATAAATAAATCGAAATGGAGTGCCGTATTTTTCTATTAAATACTTAATTGATACCCCCTGAAACGTTAAATACCCATCGTGCAAATCAAATCCTTCCTGCGGAAAGTAAAAGCTTTGCTCTATCAAATTAAAATACGTATTCTTCATTCTTTACACCGTAATAATAGATGAAACAAGTTGCAAATAACGTGTTTTTTTTTATTTATCACCGACAAAAATAAATCAATAATGTTTTCATAAGGAAAAATTCTATAGAAAATTTTGAATATGGAAAGGGATATTTGAAAAAATAATTAATATTTGCAAAACCATTTTTTAACCTATTAATTCTTATAAAACATGAAAAAAAACATATTACTAAAAAAACAAACGTGTTCTTTTAAAGAAATTAAAGCGTATCTTCAAACCGGTGATATTTTATTACTGCACGGTCTTTACCCAAGTAGTCATATAATTCAGATGGCAGAAGGTAGTTTATGGTCACATGCAGCTATTATTGTCAGAGCAAGAGATATTCAAGAATATTATAATTTAAATTTGGATCCAGACACACTGTTATTATGGGAATCAAATGTCAAGAATGAGAAAATGCCGGTTAAAGACGTTATTTTAAATAAAGAAAAAACCGGACCAATGCTCGTTAAACTAGAAGAACGACTGAATAATAATTTTATAACTAAAGATGATAGCAAATGTGCAATCCGTTATCTTAATCATACACGAACACCTGAAATGTTCTTGCAACTTACACGAACCATTAATGAGTTACATAAAGCAGAATTTCCAAAATTAAAGGGTGAACTTTTTGATCCAATTAAAGGGAGAGTTTTTAATAAAAAAACATCTCTAGATAAAGTTTTTTGCAGTGAACTTGTTGCGTACACATATATAAAATGGAAACTACTTTCAAGTAATCATCCTTGGAACTCATATTTTCCCGTTGATTTTTCAGAGAAATTGTCTGTTAGCTTATTACAACGTGCGTTTTTGGGAAATGAAATTATGCTTGACACTAAAGAATTTAAACAAGAAAAATAAATGAAAGAAAAAGAAGATGATTATATTAAAGAAAAATATCTTGAATCTTTAGTTGAAGAAAACAATAATAGTTTATTTTATAAATTAATACCGGGAATAATCATTCTTTTTTATTTTGTGTTTTCCGATTCTATTCTTAGAAACAATATTGATGCGGTTTATACTAGAATAGTACCTATAATCTTAGCAATATTTTTACTCTTGCATTATTTGTTTAATCGTAAAAAGTATATGCTTTTTAGATTACGGCTATATCATGTTTTTTTAGCAAGTTTACCAATAATGATGTATTGGAAATGTATTGTTCATATAAATGAAGGACTTGCGTCTGCTGTTAGTGGAACAATCTTAGTTTTTTTTATTGTTTCTCTAGACATAAAAACAAATAAAATAAATACTCTTATTATTTATTTTATACCATTTATAATTTTTCTGTTTTTGTTTTTCCCATTAATAGAAACAAAAGAGCAGGTTATTACCGTAGCTAATATTTTACCTATAGTAATTATTGGGTATATTGTAAATCGTTTACAAAACAAACTTCGATTTAACTCTTTTAAAGCCAACTATTTATTATTTTACGAGAATCAACGAGCAGAACAATTATATGAGGAGGTTTGTGCAAATAATGAATCATTAATTGCTCAAAAAGAAGAGATAGTACAACAACATAATAAAATAACTCAAATAAATGAAAAACTAGAATATACAAATTCTCAAATACATGAAAGTATACTCTATGCATATCAAATTCAACGAATATTATTACCAAATGATGCTTTTATAAAAAAATACTTTTCTGATTTTTTTATATTTTACGCACCAAGAGATATTGTAAGTGGTGATTTCTATTGGTTTGAAAAAATTGACAAAACAATATATATTGCTGCTGTTGATTGCACCGGACATGGAGTTCCTGCAGCTTTTTTAAGTATTTTAGGGAGCAGTATCCTTTATCGTGCAGTGCATGAATCAAAATTACAAGAACCTGCCGATATAATTCGATTTCTTGGAAATGAACTGCAAATGCTATTTTCTAGAAATATGCATAACGAAAATATTATTAAAGATGGAATGGATTTGGTATTGTGTGCGTTTGATGAAGAAACTAAAAACCTTAAATACGCAGGTGTAAATAGCTCATTTCTTGTGTGTAGTAATGATACCTTACAAGAATACACAACCACAAAAATTGATATTCGAAATGTATCTAATGAAACGATTAAACAAGATAGTATACAATTACATCCCGGTGATATTATTTATTTATTCTCTGATGGATATAAAGATCAATTTGGAGGACAAAATAACAAAAAGTATTTGAAAAGAAATTTTTATAAAACTTTATATTCTATAAAAGATGCTGCTGGACACATACAACAAAAAAAATTAGAAATAGATTTTAACGTATGGAAAAATAATAATGAACAAACTGATGATGTTTTAGTTATTGGTTTTAGAACGTAATAAAAATCTCTTTCAAAATAAATATTTAACTATCATTTTTTTTCACAATAACTTCATATACATCTGTTCGTCTATCTTTTAAATTACGAACACTCCCATATGTATGAAGTTCTCTGAGTAAATCTATATCAACATCTGCCACTAAAATCATCTCGGTATTTGGTGTTGCTTCTGCTTTAATACCATTTGCCGGAAAGGCAAAATCACAGGGAGTAAATACCACCGATTGAGCATACTGAATATCCATATTCTCTACTTTTGGTAAATTACCTACAGAGCCGGCAATTGCAACATAACACTCATTCTCTATTGCCCGTGCCCGTGCACAATACCGTACGCGGGAATATCCATTTTGTGTGTCTGTTAGAAATGGTACAAATAAGATATTCATACCTTGTTCTGCCAGAATTCTTGATAGTTCCGGAAATTCAACATCATAACATATTAAAATCCCTATAGGACCACAGTCTGTTTCAAATACGTGAATTTCACTACCTCCTGTTAAGCCCCAAAACTTTGATTCGTCGGGAGTTACATGAATTTTTGTATAGGTCTCATATGTTCCGTTTCGTCTACATAAATACCCAATATTTAATAAGGTATTATCTTTTGTAACAAAAGGCATACTGCCGGTAATTATATTTACATTATACTGTACGGCAAGCTGCAAAAAGGTATCCCGTATTTCTTCGGTATAACCGGCTAATTTTCGTATAGCATCAGCTTCTGACAAATGATTATATTGTGCCATTAAGGGTGCATTAAAAAATTCCGGAAATAAGGCAAAATCACTCTTATAGCCGGAAACAGCATCTATAAAAAATTCAGCGTTCTCATATAATTCATTAATTGACTGGTAATGTCGCATTTGCCACTGTATAAGCCCCAGGCGAACAACCGATTTATTTGTTGCTAGTTTTGATGGTTGTGCGTCATAATAGATATTATCCCACTGCAACAGCACTGCATAATCTAAAGACTCCTTATCTCCTACCAGATAATTTTTTAATACTTTTTTTACGTGAAATTCATTTGACAGCTGAAACGCTAAGGTAGGATCATGGAGTTCTCTATTTTTTACTTTCTGAATGTATTGTTTCGGATTTAATTCTGCAGCATGAAGATGATAATTAGGTATTCTTCCGCCAAATACAATTGCTTTAAGATTTAAGTTTTCGCATAAATCTTTACGAGCATCATATAATCGTCGTCCTAGTCGTAAACCTCTATAATCAGGTTCAATAAATACTTCTATACCATACAATACATTTCCTTTAGGTGTATGTGTATTAAAACTTCCATTTCCGGTAATTTGCCGAAAGGTATGAGTATCGCCAAAATGTTCATATTTTACAATAATAGAAAGAGCACAGCCAACAACGGTATCATCGGCAACAATTGCTATTTGCCCCTCCGGAAAAATTTTCACAAGTTTTTGAATATGATGTTTTTCCCAATGCACCCCCGGCCAATTTTCATAGGCAGCGATCATTGATTCCTTTAAATCTTCATAATCTTCAACACGTAACAGTCGTAATTCTATTTGTTGAATTTCTTTCATGTTCATAAACGCTTATGAGTTTTTTGCTCTTCTTTATTGCCATTTTTTTTAGGATACTTGCCAGACTTTTTATAGAATGGTTTTTTAGCTTTATGAGATTGATGCGGAGGTCTTTTTGCTGATGATGAAAAATTCCAAACAGGTGCCTCACCTAATTCTTTGGGAACTACGCGTTTTGTAATTTCCGAACCTATTAATTTTTCAATACGTCGAAATTTAAACATGTCGTCTTCGGTAATAAAGGTAATTGCTTCTCCTTTAGAATCGGCACGAGCTGTTCGTCCTACCCTATGCACATAATCTGCAGGGTCTCCGGGCACATCAAAATTTATTATCAAATTAATACCTTTTATATCAATACCGCGACTGAGCACATCGGTTGCTACTAAAATTTTAGTTTCTTTAGATTTAAACTTTAACAGCACCTCTTCTCGTTCTTTTTGCTCTAAATCAGAAGAAATTCCGTCAATTCCAACATTGCCTATATGCTTACGCAGATTTTGAACAATCGTCTGTATGTTTCGTTTTGTTGCAGAAAAAATTAAAATGCTATCGTATGTTGGATTCTCTTGTAAAATATGATTAATAATACCAACTTTCTGTGTTGGATAAGCCATAAATGCCGACTGGGTTACCCCTTCTGCCGGTTTAGAAATGGCAATTGTTATATTCTCCGGATTTTTTAAAATTCTATTTGCGAGCGTTCTAATATTTGGAGCCATAGTAGCACTAAACATGAGAGTTTGCCGCTTTTCAGGAATATACGTAAGAATCTTTTTTATATCATCATAAAAGCCCATATCAAGCATTCTATCAGCTTCATCAAGCACAAGATGACGAACTTTTGAAAAATCAACATACCCTAATGCTAAATGCTGCATTAATCTACCCGGCGTTGCAATAATAATATTTGTTCCTTCTGTTATTGCACGTTTTTGACCATCCCAATCAACACCTTTATCACCTCCAAAAACGGGCTTGCTCGTAGTATTGGTAAAATATGAAAATCCTTGAATTTCCATATCTATTTGAATAGCCAATTCCCTTGTTGGTACAATAATTAAAGAGGTTGTTCCCTGATTTCCGTTTCGCACTAAATCATCTAAAATGGGAATTACAAAGGATGCCGTTTTTCCGGTTCCTGTTTGAGCACACGCAAGTATGTCTTTTCCTGTTAAAGCTACAGGAATTGCTAATTCCTGAATTGGCGAAACTCGTTCAAAATTCATGTATGAGATAGCATCCTTCAGTTCTTCATGTATCTCTAATTCGTCAAATGTCATATATAATTGTATATTTTTTTCAAATATACAATAAAAATAGAAATGATTATTGCTCCTATTCGTCTGATTGAAAAATAAATGAATATGAGAAGATATATATCTATACTGTTGCTAAGTATTCCAATTATTGTAATACCTAATAATACTACTATGAAAAAAATAAGCGAATTACACTTCTACAATTTTTCGGCAAATACTCTTCAGGGAGACTCTGTTTCTATGGAACAATACAAAGGGAAGGTTGTTCTTGTTGTTAACACGGCAAGTGAATGTGGTTTAACTCCTCAATTTGAGGGGCTTGAAGCTCTGTACCGTAAACATAAAGATGCCGGATTGGTTATTCTTGGATTTCCGTGTAATCAGTTTGGGGGACAAGAACCGGGAGATGAAGCTTCTATAGCTCAGGGATGCGTCCTAAATTATGGGGTAACATTTGATATGTTTTCTAAAGTTGATGTAAATGGAAGTAATGCTCACCCTTTATTTCTATTCCTTAAAAATGAACTTCCCGGCACCTTAGGAAATCGATTAAAATGGAATTTCACAAAATTCTTGTTAGATGCTCATGGAACACCCATAAAACGGTATGCTCCAACAACAAAACCCGAAGATATTGAAAAAGATATTTTACCGCTGCTTGCGGCTATAAACAACTAATTATAAGAGATACAGGTTTTGTTAATATAATGTAATAAAAAAACAAATACAGATTACCATAAAAACAATATTTTTGGGGTTTAATACATAATGAGTGTGAAGTATATTGTATTCTGTTTATGGTTTTTGATTCTTCCTGTGGCTATGTTTGCTCAGAATGTAACCCTTAGTGGCTATGTTACGAACGACAGAAATGGTGAGCGGTTATTATCTGCATCGGTATATGTGCCAGGAACAACATATGGTGTGTTTTCAAATAATTATGGCTTCTACTCTCTTACGCTCCCAAGAGGTGAATATGTTATTGAAGTATCATTTTTAGGATTTACTACCAGTTCGTTTACGGTTAATTTACAACAAAACACTACGAGAAATATCTCTCTTTCTCCTTCTGCTCAAGAAATTGATGCTGTTGTTGTTTCGGCGGTAGCACGAGATCAAAATGTTACATCTACCGAAATGGGAACACAAACCCTTAGTATGCAGCAAATAAAGGCAATTCCTGTATTATTTGGAGAAAATGATGTGTTAAAAACACTGCAGCTTATGCCCGGAGTTGCCGGAGGTGGCGAGGGCAATAGCGGTATTTTTGTGCGTGGCGGTGGTGCCGACCAGAATTTGGTGCTTTTAGATGAAGCTCCGGTATATAATGCCTCTCATATGCTCGGTTTTTTCTCAATCTTTAATGGCGATGCCATAAGTGATGTAAAACTCTATAAAGGAGCTATTCCTGCCGAATATGGTGGCAGATTATCATCGGTAGTTGATATTAAAATGCGAGAAGGAAATACTAAAAAACATGAAGTTACCGGGGGTATAGGAACCATTTCGTCTCGTGTTACCGTTGAGGGGCCTATAATTAAAGATACGGCATCTTTTATAATCTCAGGAAGACGTACGTATGCCGATATGATGCTGCTTTTTGCAAGAGACACAAATGTAAAGGACACCAGACTTTATTTCTATGATTTAAATGTGAAAACCAATTACCGAATAAATGATCGTAATAGAGTATTTTTATCGGGTTATTTTGGAAGAGATGTGTTTGGATTTCGAGATATTTTTGGAACAGATTGGGGTAACGCAACAGCTACCTTACGCTGGGTTCATATAGCAAACCCACGATTATTTGTAAATTCAACACTTATTTTCAGTAATTTTTCTAATAAAATATCGGTTGGTGATGATAGCGGAAGCTTTGATTTAAGCTCCGGAATTACTGATTTTCAGTTAAAAGAAGATTTCCAGTTTTTTCTAAATACCGATAATACCATACGATTTGGTGCAGATATTAATTACCACACCTTTAACCCCGGTGATTTAGAAACAAGTATTCCCGGCTTAAATATTTCACTCGAAAAAAAATATGCTCTGGAAAGTGCCTTTTATGTAAGTAATGAGCAATCGGTAAACGATTTTATAAAACTCCGGTATGGTCTACGTTTTTCTAACTTCACGGTAATTGGTCCGGGTACAACATACGTGTATAACGAAAACCACGAGCGTATAGATAGCACGGTATATCCTACGCGAACAATTATGAAAAACTATCCCGCTTTAGAACCTCGAATTGCCGGAACATTTATTCTTAATGCAGAAAGTTCTATTAAAGCATCGTATACCAAAACAAACCAGTATGTACATCTTATTCAGAGCTCTACCAGCAGTTTGCCTACCGACTATTGGATTCCGAGTTCAGCCCTTACTCCTCCGCAAGAATGTAGTCAGTACTCAATAGGATATTTCAGAAACTTTAAAGAAAACATATACGAATCATCTGTTGAACTGTATTATAAGGATTTGAAAAGTCAAATTGATTATGAAAGCGGCACTAATATTTTTCTAGAACCCGATTTAGAAAGCTATTTACTGTTCGGTAAAGGACGTTCGTATGGTGCTGAATTTCTCTTGCAAAAAATACAAGGAAGAATGACCGGATGGGTTGGTTACACCATTGCACGGACAGAAAAACAATTCACCGAATTAAATAAAGGGCGCTGGTTCCCTGCACGTAACGACCGAACTCATGATATTTCTCTTGTGGGAATATATGACATTTCAGACAGGTTACAGGTATCGGCAACTTGGGTTTATGCAACAGGAGATGCCGTTACTATGCCTAGTGGAAAATATATAGTTGATGGAAAGCGGGTAAACTATTACACCGAACGTAACGGATACCGAATGCCTGATTATCATAGAATGGATGCAAGTGTAACCTTTATAGGCAAAAAAACCGATAAATATGAGTCTACATGGAATTTCTCGGTATATAATCTTTACAATCGTAAAAATGCATTTATGATTTATTTTGAACCTAAAAATGAAGATAATCCGGACGAATTACAAGCGGTTAAAGTTACGCTCTTCCCTATTTTACCGGCAATAACATGGAATTTTAAATTTTAAGATATGAAAAAGATCTTTCATTACATACTCATAAGTATTCTGCCTTTTTTGCTCATGAATTGCGAAGAAGTAATGGAAGATTTTTCTGTGTCAAGTTCAGAACCGGTATATGTAATAGAGGCATTTTTATCTTCTAATACCGATTCTATCTACGTATTTATAAGTCAAACCGCAGATTATTTAAACCCTATATCATACCCAAAAATATCTAATGCAAATATTTTGCTTTCTTATAATGATACTACAATAGTAGTTATTGAAGAATCTCCGGGTATTTACACTGCCAGTGCAGTTTTTTCAACTAAAACAAACTACAGTCTCAGTGTTCAGATACAAGATGAGGTATTTACGGCTCATTCTTATCTTCCGGAACCTGTTGGTATTGATAGTACAATGATTAGCGTATTTCCGTATAGTGCATTTATAGCGGAGTATCCCGGACAGTTGTTTTATGAAATTACGCTTTATTTTAAAGATCCTGCACAAGAAAGAAACTTCTATCGAATTAAAATTACTGAGAATGATACCTTACTTAACTCACCGGCAGATTTATATATATTTGATGATAAACTATTAAACGGATTACCCCTAGATCTTTTATTACGAGGATATTACTTTGAAGAAGGAGATACCATACATATAGAATTTTTGAGTATAGATGAAGCCAATTATGTGTATTACAGAGGTCTAAGAGAGGCTATGACAAGTACCGGAAATTTCTCTATACCCGATAATCCTAAAACAAACTTTTCTCCATTTGTATTAGGTCACTTTTTAACGTATAGCTCAGATACTGTTACGCTTATTATTCCAAACTTGGATAATATACCGTAAAGGTATTATCGGTATAAAAACTTATTATTTTTTCAATCTGTTTTTTCTGAACAGAATTTTCTCGTAATTCTGTGATAGTATGCGATTCTGACTCATTATTCGATTTAACAAGAGGCAACTCTTCAAATAAACTTTTTTGTAATGGATTTGAAGTTGTTTTTCGCGTATGATTTCCTACTAAAAGCCACGCTATATCTATATCAGGAAAGGCAAGAAGCAACTTTTGAATAAAATCAACACTGGGTTTATTCCTCTCCGAAAGGATATGAGAAATACTAGAACGTTGCACACCTATCATATCAGCAAACTCAGAAGCTTGTAATTCGTTCTCTTGAAGGAATGATAATAATCTATCTTTAATTGTTTCCATTTGTAAATTAATTAGATTACAAAAGTAACACATTTATTGTTTACTTTTGTAACCTCAAACATGTTACATTTGTAATTATTCTTATTCATTATACTATCTATATAATACCTTATTACCTAATATTTGATAGTAATAGTATGATTTGTATTATTAGATTTTAATTGATATACGAACATTGCTTCTATGCTATTAGCGTACAATTAAAGCTTTATAGATAAAGGATTACAATCTAAACTTACTATGTGTGCAATGTAATATATCTAAGCTGAATAATTCGATATATGCCTTACAAACACACCGCGTAAGACAAAATAGACAATACACTTTATGTAAATTATGTAAATGCCTGAAAATATAATAATTGCGATATCGTATCCGTGCAAATAATCTAAAAATACTAGCTTTTAACGTTTTTTTCAAGATTAAGCTTTATATGATATTTATAAAATACTAAAAAAGAGACTTTTAAAAAATAACGGAAACGTTGAATGGTTTCGTTTCCATAAGATGTTATAGTCTGTAATTTCTAGTGTTTCACTTGATTACAAATGTGAATGCTGCATGCGTGAATATTCACGCTCAAGAAAATGAGTGAGTTGCTTTTGCGTTACAAATGTAATTTTTCTTGTTACTTTATTCCAAGGTTCATAGTTCTTTGTAAACCTATAGTAACAAATGAATGAATAATGTGGATTGCCTGCCCTACCCTTTCAGGTAATTGGTTTTGTTCGTCTGGATTCCACTGACCTAAGACATACTCTGCCTGCATACCTCTTCTAAAGTTATCTCCAATACCAAATCTAAGACGAACATAATTTTGATGTCCGAGTACTTGTTCTATATGTTTTAAACCATTATGACCACCTGCACTCCCCTTTGCACGCAGGCGTAGAGCCCCAAAAGGTAATGAAACATCATCTACAAGGATTAGCACATGTTCAATAGGTATTTTTTCTTTCTGCATCCAGTAATTAACAGCTTTACCGGATAGATTCATATAGGTAGTTGGCTTAATTACAATTAGTTGCCTTCCCTTGTAGGTAACTTTTGCAGTATGAGCATGTGTGTTATGTTCAAAAGAAATATTGTTATCTTTTGTTAATTCGTCTGCTATTCTAAAGCCAATATTATGGCGAGTATTATCGTATGTATATCCTATATTTCCAAGTCCTACTATTAAATACTTCATATCTGATGAAAAATTAGATTCCGGTTCATTATTCTTCTTTTTGGTAAAGATGTGTATAATATTTGAAAATACTGAATTCATGTACATACATACTAATTTGTTTGCTACCTCACAAAAATAAAAAAATCCGTTGTGTTGCTACAACGGATTTTACTATTAAATCTAAAGAAATGTTATTTTTTCTTTCCTTTTGCAGCTTCTGCTTGTGCTTTTTCAGCTTCTTGACGAGCTCTAATTGCAGAACGCGTTAAGTTAACAGAACATACAACTGCATTTTTAGGTTCTTGAATTTCAACATTAGGATATGAAAGTGAAGGAACCTTAACTGATTGTCCTAATTGTACTTTAGTAATATCAACATCAAGTGCAGCAGGAATATCTTTTAATAAACCACTAACACGTAGTTTTCTCATTTTTATTTGAAGTTTACCCCCTTGTTTTACCCCTTCAGAATCACCAATAATGTTAACAGGCATTTTTATACTAAAAGGCTTATCTTCAAATATTTGATAAAAATCAACATGTAAAACCTTATCTGTTACCGGGTGAAATTGAATTTCTTTAATAATTGCTTGGATAACTTCTTTTCCAACAATAATTCTTACTAAGTATACTTCCGGTGTTTTGTATACTTTTTCAAATGCACCTTCTTCAACTATAACATGAATGTTTTTTTCACCACCATATACAATACATGGAATTTTTCCATTAGCACGTAATAATTTTGAGGTTGTTTTTCCAAGGTCTGTTCTTACTTCACCTTGAATTTCAATTGATTTCATATTTACCAATTTTGTGTGCTACTTGCAACTGTCGTTGCCCATTACACGGTTAATACTAAAAAAGCCCAAAGTTTACACTTAGGGCTGCAAATATATGTATTCTTTTGAATTATTACTGTTATACAACAATAAAATTTGAGCTTACCGATTCATTTTCATATACTTTTTTAATAGAGTCTGCTAAAAATGCAGCACAAGATAATGTTGTTATCTTTTTAGGTACTTCTTTATGAAAAATTGTATCTGTTATAATCAATTCTTTTATAGCAGATTGCTCTATTCTTTCAAATGCCGGTCCCGAACAGACTGCGTGTGTAGATAAAGCACGAACACTCTTAGCTCCTCTTTCCATAACAAGATTTGCTGCCATTGTTATAGTTCCGGCAGTATCTATCATATCATCAACAATAATCACATTCTTATCGCTCACATCTCCAATAATTTCCATAGAATCTACCACATTAACTCTCGTACGAGTTTTATGACAAATAGCAATGTCTGCGTCTAAAAATTTAGCATATGATTTTGCTCGTTTTGTACCCCCCATATCAGGTGCAGCAATTAATAAATCAGGGATTTGTAAGCTGCGAACATACGGCACAAAAATACTAGACGCATATAAATGGTCTACCGGCACATCAAAAAATCCTTGTATCTGTCCGGCATGCAAGTCCATTGTAATTACCCTACCAACACCTGCTGCCGTTAATAAATTAGCCATTAATTTTGCTCCAATAGAAACACGAGACTTATCTTTTCTGTCTTGACGAGCAAAGCCAAAATATGGAATAACCGCGGTAACCTGCCATGCAGATGCACGTTTTGCTGCATCTACCATGAGTAATAGTTCTAATAAATTATCGCTCGGAGCAAAGGTAGATTGCACAATATACACATCACAGCCACGAACTGAAACATCAAAACGTGGTTCAAATTCGCCGTCGCTAAAACGCGTAACAGAAGAATCTCCCATTTCTAAGCCCAAATGAGACACAATTTGTCGGGTTAAATATTCCGTTGCTGTTCCGGTAAAGATTTTAATTGGATGTTTTTCCATTATTACATTATTTGTTTATTTATTAATATTGTACACATACAAAAAAAAGGGTATGATACCCTTTTTAATCTTGAATTTTGAATTCATCCCAACTTAAAATTGAAATATCTTCTATTTTTTTATTACAGAATGATTCGACAAATGCTTTTGCTAGCCGTGCATTTGTTAATAATGGAATATTAAAATCAATTGCACTTCTTCTAATAGTATAATCTCTTGCTAATTCTGCTTTAGATAAATCCTTAGGTATATTAATTACTAAATCTATCTTTTTCTCTCGTAAATACTCTAATGAATTTGGTTGCTTATCTTCATCCGGCCAATAGATTAAGGTATTTTCTACATTATTTTCATCTAAAAACCGTGATGATCCACCGGTAGCATAAATAGTAAAACCATGCTCAATTAATAATTTACAGGTTGATAATAAATCAACTTTGGATTTAATTGGTCCCGATGAAATAAGAATATTCTTTTTAGGTATTCTATATCCCACAGAAAGCATAGATTTTAATATTGCATCATGATAATCGTCTCCTAAACACCCTACTTCTCCGGTAGACGACATGTCAACACCTAATACCGGGTCGGCTTTTGAAAGACGAGAAAATGAGAATTGCGATGCTTTAACCCCAATATAATCTAAATCAAACATTGATTTTGGTGGTTTTTTATGAGGCACGCCAAGCATGATACAGGTTGCGGTTTCGATAAAGTCATGTTTAAATACCTTTGAAACAAAAGGAAAACTTCTTGATGCACGCAAATTGCACTCTATTACTTTTATCTGATTATTCTTAGCCAAGAACTGCATATTAAACGGTCCTGAAATATTAAGTTCTTTTGCTATTTGTTTTGCAATTCGTTTTATTCTGCGAATTGTTTCAAAATACAATTTTTGAGGTGGCAATACCATTGTTGCGTCTCCTGAGTGAACACCCGCAAACTCAACATGCTCTGATATTGCATAAATTTCAATCTCACCATCTTTAGCAACAGCATCAATTTCTATTTCTTTTGCTTGCTCTAAAAATTCGGTTACAACTACCGGATATTCTTTAGAAACCTTTGCCGCAAGTGTTAAGAAATGCTGAAGTTCTTCTTTATTACTTACCACATTCATTGCTGCACCCGAGAGTACATATGATGGTCTAATAAGTACCGGAAATCCAACCTTATCAACAAATGCATAAATATCATCAATATTAGTTAATTCTTTCCACTCAGGTTGATCAACACCTAATTGGTCAAGCATCATAGAAAATTTATGTCGGTTTTCTGCTCGGTCAATACTTACCGGAGATGTTCCTAAAATTGGCACATGTTGCTTGTGCAGCTTCATTGCAAGATTATTAGGTATCTGTCCGCCTGTAGAAACTATTACTCCTTTAGGCATCTCTAAATCATACACATCTAGTACTCTTTCAAATGAGAGTTCATCAAAATACAGGCGGTCACACTCATCATAATCCGTACTTACGGTTTCCGGATTATAATTAATCATTACCGAACGATATCCTTCTTTTTTAATCGTTTTTATTGCACTAACGCCACACCAGTCAAACTCAACACTACTTCCAATACGGTATGCTCCGGAACCTAATACAATAACAGATTTACCATCATTTTCATATTCAACATCATGCTCATTTCCGCCATAGGTCATATACAAATAGTTTGTTTGAGCGGGAAACTCAGCAGCAAGTGTGTCAATTTTTTTAACTGAAGGAAGTATCTGTAATGATTTTCTATATGCACGCACTTTTAATACTTCATCTTGCATATCTCCTGCCTGTGATTTTAACACATAACGAGCAATTTGAAAATCAGAGAAACCGGCACGTTTTGCTTCGAGCATTGCATCTTTAGAAATCTCCTTAAGTGAATTAGAAAGCTCCAGATTATTTTTAATGGTAAAAATATTCTCTAATTTCTTTAAGAACCAAATATCAATTTTTGTAAGTTCCCAAATTTTCTGAACACTATATCCTGCTTCAAATGCTTTTTCTATTGAGAAGATTCGCATATCTGTTGGATTCTGCAATTCCTCTTCAACATTATCAAACACAATATCTCTGTTTCCAACAAAACCATGCATTCCCTGTCCTACCATACGAAGTCCTTTTTGAATAACCTCTTCGAAACTACGCCCAATAGCCATAATTTCTCCAACAGACTTCATACTTGAACCAATTTGTTTAGAAACACCATTAAATTTGTTTAAATCCCATCGTGGAATTTTACATACAATATAATCTAAGGCAGGTTCAAAACACGCACTGGTAATTTTAGTTACATTATTTTTAAGTTCGTAAAGACCAAAACCAAGTCCTAATTTTGCCGCAACAAAAGCCAGCGGATAGCCGGTAGCTTTAGATGCGAGTGCCGATGAACGCGAAAGACGAGCATTTACTTCGATCACACGATAATCTTCTGAATTAGGATCTAAGGCATATTGAATATTACATTCTCCAACAATACCAATATGGCGTATTACTTTAATACCAATTTCACGTAATTTATGATATTCACTATTGGTAAGTGTTTGAGAAGGAGCAACAACAATACTTTCTCCGGTATGAATACCGAGAGGGTCAAAGTTTTCCATATTACATACGGTAATACAGTTATCGTAACAATCTCGAACAACCTCATACTCAACCTCTTTCCATCCCTTTAAAGATTCCTCTATTAAACATTGCGGAGAAAAAGAGAATGCAGTTGCTGCTAATTTTTTTAGTTCTTCGTCATTATTGCAAAAGCCACTACCTTGTCCGCCTAAAGTATACGCAGCACGAACAATTACCGGATATCCTAAGTCATTTGCTGCTTGAATAGCTTCTTCAATAGAATTTGTTGCTCTACTGCGTGCTGTTTTAACATCAATTTCATTGAGTTTATTAATAAATAAATCACGGTCTTCGGTGTCCATAATTGCTTGAACCGGAGTTCCGAGCACTTCTAAATTATATTTTTCGAGCACACCGCTTTTATACAATTCCACCCCACAATTAAGAGCTGTTTGTCCACCAAACGCTAGTAAAATACCATCAGGTTTTTCTTTTTCTATTACTTTTTCAACAAAATATGGAGTAACAGGCAAGAAATATATTGTATCTGCAATACCTTCTGATGTTTGTACGGTAGCAATATTTGGATTTATTAAAACCGTGTGTATTCCTTCTTCTTTTAGTGCTTTGAGAGCTTGAGAACCGGAATAGTCAAATTCTCCGGCTTCACCAATTTTTAAAGCTCCCGACCCTAAAATTATTGCCTTTTTTATATGTGTTTTTCTCATTAACGTCTACTTTACTAATTACCAAGTTTTTACTCTATTTCTTATAATCATCAACCATTGATAAGAAATCATCGAATAAGATTTCTGTATCTGTTGGACCTCCCGTAGCTTCAGGATGAAACTGTGCCGAGAAAATCGGACGAGTTTTATGTTTTATTCCTTCGCAGGTATTATCGTTATTGTTTACAAATAACAGTTCCCAATCTCCAGAAATCTTTTGGATATCAACCGTATAACCGTGGTTTTGAGAAGTAATAAAACAACGAGGTGTTCCTACTTGCTGAACCGGTTGGTTATGACTTCTGTGACCATATTTTAATTTGTAAGTATCTGCACCACTCGCTAAACCAAGTAAAAGATTACCCATACAAATTCCAAACACCGGTTTATTTTTCAACTCAAGTGCTTTTCGTATTGTATTAACTGTTTTTTCTAAAGATTTTGGATTACCAGGTCCGTTTGATATAAATAAACCATCATAATCAATTTCCGTAAAATCATAATCCCACGGAACTCTAATTACTTGTGTGTCTCGTTTTAAAAAGCAACGAATAATATTATTTTTTACGCCGCAATCAACAAGCACAACCTTACGAGAGCCATTACCATAAGTAACAACTTCTTTTACACTTACTTCATCAACCACATTTTCTACACCGGGGTCAAAAAATTCCACGTCTTCATCGTCAATTATTATTTTACCCAACATAGTACCACTCTCACGTAATTTTTTGGTAAGTGCTCGTGTATCAATACCCCAAACTCCCGGCACTTTATGTTCTTTTAACCAATCGGCTAAACTTTTATCTGCATTCCAATGAGAATACTCAAAGGAATAATCAGATACAATAAGACCAGATACTTGTACCTGGTCTGACTCATAAAATAACGGAATGGAATACTCATCTGTTTCACTACCCGGAACACCGTAATTCCCAACGAGTGGATAGGTTGACACTAGTATCTGTCCTCGATACGACGGGTCTGTAAGACTCTCAACATATCCGGTCATTGCCGTGTTAAAAACTACTTCTCCCGATTTTGACTTTTCATAGCCGAACGACCATCCTTCATATGTGGTTCCGTCCGCTAAAACCAACTTAACCTTCTTATAATCTGGCATTTAGACTTGTTTAATTATTCACTTATAAAATTCCACAAATATATATGTAATGAATAAATCCCACAAATTTTTTAAAAGGAGTTATTAACAGTTTTTGCAGATAATTACAAAACAAAAAAAACTGTTATATTTCTTATTTTGCTTCCCAAAAACATCGTTTTGGCGAAATAATACTTCCCTGCTCTTTTAAAATCTTCATTACTTTTTCTACATCTTTTTTGTCGAGCCCCGCTTTTTCTGCTATTTCTCCTGCTTTTAGCGGTTTTCCCGCTTGCTTCATTGCTTGTAATACTTTTTGTTCCATAGTATGTTATTTTTTATTTTTATTTTTCAAAAATATACTTTTTTTAATAATCACTATTGGTGTTTTAGAGATTTAATTTATAAAGATTTAGACGCATTTAAACCAAAATCTTTTACACACATACAAGATGTGTTAATAAAAAAATGATTTACGAGATGTGAAAAAAAGTATATTTGCATTTCAAAAATTTTTAACAAATGGAACAAACTTCGAAAAGATTAGCAGCTTTAGCGGCTTCACAAACGCTTGCTATGGCTCAAAAAAGTAGAGAATTACAAGCAGAAGGTGTTGATGTAATCAATCTTAGTGTTGGAGAACCGGATTTTTTTACTCCTGATTATGTGAAAGATGCGGCTAAAAAAGCAATTGACGACAATTTCTCATTTTACACGCCGGTTCAAGGATATGCTGATTTAATTGCGGCAATTTGCAGAAAATTCAAACGTGAAAATAATCTTGAATACAGCCCTCAAGAAATTATTGTTTCTGCCGGAGCTAAACATTCTCTTTCAAATATCTTTTTAAGTCTTCTAAATCCCGGCGACGAGGTTTTAATCCCTACTCCATACTGGGTAAGCTATCCGGAAGCGGTTAAACTTGCCGAAGGTCATCCGGTGTACATTCCATCTACTATTGAAAGTGGATTTAAAGTTACACCTGAACAAATTAACAGGGCTATTACCTCTAAAACTAAAATGTTTGTATTTAGCTCTCCTTCAAACCCTACCGGTGCGGTGTATACTAAAGATGAACTCGAAAAAATTGCAAAACTCTTTGCGAAAAACCCTCAAATATTAATTGTTTCTGACGAAATTTATGAACATATAAATTTTACAGGCAAACATGAATCTATTGCTCAATTTCCTGAAGTTAGAAATCAGGTAATTATTGTAAATGGTGTTTCTAAAGGATATGCAATGACCGGCTGGCGAGTTGGATATATGGCTGCTCCTGAATGGATTGCAAAGGCATGTAATAAATTACAGGGACAGGTTACGTCGGGAATTTTCTCTATAGCACAAAAAGCTGCAATTGCCGCATTAGAAGGTGGCCTTGATTTCCCGAACATGATGACTGAGGCATTCTTACGGAGAAGGAATCTCATGGTTGATGGCTTACGTTCTATTACCGGTGTTAAAGTTGATGTACCTGATGGTGCCTTTTATATTTTTGCTGATGTTTCTTACTTTTTTGGTAAAGAAACACCTGCCGGAACAAGTATAAAAAATTCATATGACTTAAGCTTATATTTATTAAGTGAAGCTCATACGGCTACTGTTTCGGGCGAGGGCTTTGGAAATCCTGAGTGTATCCGCTTCTCATTTGCTACAAGTGACGAAAATTTACAAACTGCTCTTACACGAATTAAAACAGCATTAGATGCTTTGTCATAGTAAGATACGTAAGGTATATCTTTTTTTAGTATTTTTATACAAAAATTATATAGGTACACACGTAAATATTACTTGTGTTTTAAGATAAACCTTATGTACTATGTGCGGAATAACAGGAATATATTCTTTTACTAAAACGGCTCATTCTTTTTCGCACTGCATCCAAAAATCAGTTGAATCTCTTTCTAAACGGGGACCTGACGCTCAATCCGTTTTTACTGACGATATTGTTTGTTTGGGACATGCGCGTTTATCGATTCTCGATACTTCTAAAGCAGGAAATCAACCATTTAGCGATAATTCGGGGAGATATACTATTATATATAATGGCGAATTTTATAATTATCGTGATTATATCCAAGAACTCACAAATGATGGTATACGCCTCCGCTCAACTTCTGATACTGAGGTACTCCTCTATCTTTATATAAAGTATAAAGAAGCCTGTCTTGATAAAATCCGCGGTTTTTTTGCATGTGCAATTTATGATTCTGTTGAGCAGACGGTATTTATAGCTCGTGATCGTATTGGCATTAAACCTTTATATATCCTTTCTCAAAATGAGTATATTGGTTTTGCTTCTGAACTTACCGCATTACTCATGTTTCCGTTTACAAAACAAATTGATTTACAAGCACTCTCGGCATATCTGCAACTGAATTACATTCCTGCTCCACATACTATATTGCAGAATGTTACAAAAATACTTCCCGGACAGTATGCTACAATTTCAAATAAGAAAATACAGCTCACTCAATATTATACAATTCCCCGGCACTCTCCTGCTCATACCTGTAAACTATCTTACAAAGATGCACAAGATACACTGGTAGAACTACTCCATGAGAGCGTACAATTACGGTTAATTTCTGATGTGCCCTTAGGAACATTTCTAAGTGGCGGTATTGATTCCTCAATAATTTCAAGTATTGCTTCGGAATATACCTCAAACCTCAAAACATTCTCAATTGGATTTTCTGATAATCCATATTTTGATGAAACCGTTTATGCTCAAAAAGTTGCGGATAGAATTAAAAGCAATCATACGGTGATTTCTGTTCGTGATAGTGAGATAGAAAAGCATATGCTTTCTGTTCTTGATTCATTTGACGAGCCATTTGCTGATTCATCGGCAATAGCAGTTTCATTATTAAGCAAATATGTAAAACCACAGGTTACGGTTGCTCTTTCTGGCGATGGTGCTGACGAACTCTTTGCCGGATATAATAAACATACAGCTCATTGTACATTGGCAGATAAGAACCTCCGTCATTATGCAATACAAGCACTTTCTCCATTGCTAGCACAGGTACCACAATCAAGAAACAGCAGATTTGGTAATATTTCCCGAAAAATTCAACGATACGCAACTGCGGCAAAAGTTTCGCCGGCACAAGCATACCTGCAATGGTGTTCTATTACTCCTCCAAAACAGTTGGCCGGATTACTAAACAAAGACTCCTATGTTGCTCCGGATTTCTCTGACTATACACAACATTTTTCTGACGTACATTCTATCCAAGATGTTTTATATGCCGATCAACATTTAGTGTTAGCGAATGATATGCTTACCAAAGTCGACCGTATGTCTATGCAACACGCACTTGAAGTGCGAACACCGTTTTTAGACCACAAAATTGTATCGTTCGCAAACTCGCTTCCGACCGAGTATAAAATCAACAAAAGATTGAAAAAGAGCATTTTACAAGATGCGTTTAGAGCAGTATTGCCGCAAGAATTATATAATAGACCAAAGCAAGGATTTGAAGTGCCCTTACATGCTTGGTGTACAACTATTTTACAAGAAAAAATACAATCCTTATTAGGAAAAGATTATATACAAGAGCAAGGAATTTTTAATTACGCCTCTATTTCTGAGTTACGAGCAAGATTACTTTCTCGTAATCCGGGTGATAGTGCCGCTCAAATTTGGGCTCTTTTAGTGTTTCAAGTCTGGTGGAAAAAACATATACAACATGCCTAAAGTATTACGAATATTAAATAGATTTAATGTTGGCGGTCCAACATATAATGTTGCATATTTAAGTAAATATATCGGTTCAGAATACGAAACCATGCTTATTGGTGGTGTAAAAGAAGAAAATGAAGGTAGTTCAGAATATATATTACAAGAATTAGATATTCCTTACACTATTGTTCCGTCAATGAAACGAAGTATAAATCCTTTTCAAGATCTTATTGCACTTTGGAGTATTATACAAATAATAAGAACTTTTAAGCCGGATATTGTACACACTCATGCGGCAAAAGCAGGCACAATCGGAAGAACAGCGGCAATTATATGTAGGGTACCAATCATTATACATACCTTTCACGGACATGTGTTTCACTCCTACTTTAATTCTTTTAAAACAAAAGTATTTACAAGTATTGAGCGTTTTTTAGCGAGAAAAAGCACTCGAATTATTGCTATTAGTGATATTCAGAAACATGATTTAGGTACGGTATATAAAATTTGTACCCCTACCAAAATTACCGTTGTGCCATTGGGCTTTAAACTGGATGCATTTACCCAAAATATTGAAGAAAAACGACAGAGCTTTAGACGTTTATACGGTATTTCTAATACCACAATATTACTTGGAATTGTTGGGCGATTAGCACCGGTAAAAAACCACAAAATGTTTATTGATGCCGTAAAATACTGTACAGAACAGAGCAATAAAGCTATTCAAGCATGTATTATTGGCGACGGGGAATTACGAGAAGTCCTCGAACTGTACTGCAAATCAATTGGACTACAATACAGTACACATACCGATTCGGAACATAGACACCCCATTATTTTCACCTCATGGATTCAAGATGTAGACCGTGCGTATGCAGGATTAGATATTGTGTGTTTAACCTCTAAAAATGAAGGCACTCCGGTAAGTTTAATAGAAGCACAAGCAACAGGAACCCCTATTGTTTCTACTAATGTTGGAGGTATTCAAAATATTGTAATAGAAGGAAAAACAGCCCTGTTATCAGAAAACAACACCAAAGATTTCGCCAACAAACTATTGCAACTCATAACTGATAACGAAACACGCACACGCATGTCGGCAGCATCCCAACAAGAAATAATTGAAAAATTCAGCTATCAAAACCTCTGCACTTCAATGCAAAAAGTATATGAAGACTGTTTGTTATTGAAAAAAGAGAAAGAAAAGAGATAAGCATGTACAAGCCCGAAAATTTTCCTTATCACCAAATAAATCAAGTACATAATCTCTATTAATCTTCGTTGGCTTTTTAGAAATATGCGACAAATAACTTGTCCACGGATATTCAACAGTATGTTCACAAAAACCATGATGCACCGGATTATTATGCACATACATAATAAGCTGTTTAAGATACGCTTCGTTAGTAATTTCTAATCGTTTAAATGATCGTTCGAACAATGCCCCGTGCCTTTTGTATTTGGTGTTAAAGTATTGAGCGTACGAATTAAATAAATGACTAAATTGATTTGATATGTTAGGTTTTCGTGTTATCCAATTATCACCACCAACAGGCTCTGTGACCACTGTCGGGGATTCAGGATGCCCTGTTGGTGGTTGCAAACCCCGACAGTGGCTAATTTCATAAAGAGTTTTTATATCTTTCTCGTCTCTTACCCTCACCACCACATGAAAATGATTTCCCATAAGTGCCCACGCAAATGTGTCGGCAACTGGATCTACATACTTGTCATACAAATGCAAAAACCGTTCGTAATCTTTTGTTTCAGGAAAAATCTCACACGAATTTATCCCTCTATTATACATGTGATAGTATCTTGAATTTTGGAGCGGTGTTGACATGGGGGGAGATGTATTCTAAAGTTAATTTTCTTTCTTTATTGTATTATCTTGATTTATTATTACATCTAAAGAATCAATCTTATTATGCACATTGAGAATACACTTTTTTAATGAATCTATCTGATTTTTTTTTATTTCAAGTTCTAAAGACATGCTGTCAATTGTATATTGAATTTGATTACAAGAACAATTTGAAATATTTATATATTGGACAAAATGCTCTTTATCAAGACTTTTGGGATTGTAATATTTATGGTAGAAAAATAATAACAAAATAACTATTCCTATAATAATACCTGTTGAAATAATATATTTTAATACATTCAAAGTTAGATATATTAGAACCCAAAGAAATAATGAAAGAAGGATTTTATAAAAAACTGAACCTAAGGCAGTAAAATGATCAAAAAAAATAACTATCATCACCACTGTTAGCCAAATACTTAGCAATACAATAAACGCATTTAAGAAATCATCAATTTTTTGTTTAATTAGAGTTTTATTAAAAAACTTTGTTTGTCTGTTTGTAATTGGTTTTCCATTTGTTAATAAATGCTTAGGCTGTTTTATCAAATATACGTTAGATTTTTCATTTTATCGAATTAGAAAAAAAAAACTGTCCGGCTTTTATAGGCGGACAGTTTTTTCTGTTATTTTTTAATACTCATCATCATCAAAATCATCCGGTTTAGCCGGTTGCTCTTGTGGTGTTTCTACACCTTCAGGGCTTTGCTCCTCTCCTTCCTGTGGTCTCTCTACCGGTCTCTGAGCTCCCGGCATTGGCAATGTAGGTGGTGCAATATTGGTGTATCCCTCACCTCGCTTGAATCTTCCTACAAAGTTATTTTTAACCGCTTCTGAAGATAAATGATAACGATATTGAGCTTCTCTACGCTGTACGTTCATTACCCTATTTGATTCTTTAATTGCTTCTATCGCAAGATTAAAATGGCTTTCTGCGGCAACAAACTGCATTGCCTCTCTATTATAATGGAAGAAATACCATTTGTCATCTAATTCAAAGTAGATGGTGAGAATATGACCTGCATATAGTTTTGCTATTTCTATATATCCATCAACCATTTTATTTACGTCTCTACCTAACACACTATGTAATCCCAACTGACCAACAGAACGGTATGCAGAAGCTACCGTATCCCACACAAAATCAACATATGAGAACACAAAAGTACGCTCAAGTTCTTGTGGTTTTCTTCTGATTGTTCCATACAATTGAAGTTCCGATTGAATTTCTGCAGCACGTTCATTTCCAAGCATTTCAACAATACCTCGTCTAAAGGTTCTCGATGTTAAATCTGCAGGACGGAATTTTGGTTGATTGATGAGCGTATCTGCAATATCTCTCAAAATATTTCTATCAAACATAAAATCAACCGTTAAGAATGTTTCTATGGTAACACGATTAGAAGCTATTGCATGCGTAATATTACCGTATGCTTCTACCTTAACTTGACCTAAATCTGCACCTAAATCAAGCTTACCTTCTCCGTAGGTGTTACAGAATTCTCTATGATAGGTTAATAAATTTCCTTGCACGGTTTCATCCTCAATTTTTTCTCGTGAACCTATCTTATAACGTCTTGATGCATGATCATAATGTAAAAACCCATGAGCATCAACCACTTTATGGTCGTACGGAGTTTTAAGCGGCGATAAAAACGCGGTATAAAAATGTACCGGTCGGTTATTTACAAAAATAGATGCTCCAATAGTATCATTATTTCGAGATAATGGTTTTTGTGAAATCGGTATAAAAATCGAACGAGGATCTATTTCACTTTTAAATTGGAACCATAAAGGTTCTACAACCGCACATTCATTTGCAATAATTGTGTTACCATTAAATGTTAAATGCTGCCTCCATGAGTTCATACGAACATCTCCGTAGTATTTAAACTGAGGCGATAAAGTAAAGTTATCTACTTCTGCTATTCTACCGGTAGCAAATGTTCTAAACACACTGTCTACGCCAATATGAGAGAATAACACCGTTTGCTTTTGACTGGTTTCATCAATATAATCATAATACCCACTACCACTAAAATCGAGCATACCTTGCACATTAAATGTAGCATCATAAATACGGTGATATTGATTCTCACGATTTGCTACAAATGTTGCATTTCTGATAGTTCTCATATTTGCCTCTCTGCGAATTTGAATAATACTATCTTGATGCGGGAAAATTCGAGAATCTGCAACATCAATATGCGGAACACGATATGCATCAATAATATGATTATTTAAATCATACTTTGCATATGGTGATCTAAAGTTAATAGTATCTTGACTCATTAAACGCGAGTAGAAATGGATTCCGGCAGGCACACTTGGATCTGTTAACGCTTTGGGGTCACCAAGTTCAATTTGTTTGGTAACCATATCCCAGGTAAATTGATTTAAAAAACAGATATATTTATTTACCGGAAACTGCACAACAGTTAAATCATCATTTGCTTTAAAATTGGCTTTTTTGGTTTCAAAATTCACGTATGTTTCTACATTATCAGTTTGAAATGCCATATCGGCAAGACTTTTATCCGAAGCTAACTCAAAACTCGACCTATCAGAAAGCACCTCCTTCTCTTTAAATAAGAAATCCTGTGACCTGATAATTGCCTCACTAAAGGTATATCTACCCCAACCTCGTAATTCCTTAGGAGTATATATTAAACCTCCGGTTAAATGAGTTGTGTCACCATACATCTTAAATGCTCTTCCGGTTTCTACAGAAACCCAACGGTCTAAATATGGCTGCCACAAAATATCTACTTGCTCACCATTAACTTCCGGATATTCAGCTCCTTGAGATTTTGTTCTACGAGCAATATTATATTTGTCAGCTCTACCTTTAGTTGAATCGGGGAAGAATGTAAATCCACGCGAAGAGGTTGCATAGGTATTAACATAGTCTATTCTACCATACCCTCGCAATCCACTAAAACTTAAATCAATAGTATCGGTAAACTTTCCTTTACCTTTATATACCGGATATCCTCCGGAACCCGTAGTTCTCACAAAACCAAATGAATAATCGGGACGAACCACCAATTTCTCACGCATATTTTGGAAAATATCTGCCGATTGAAATTCACCGTCAAAGAATAATGCTTCGGTTGAGAAACTATTCAAACTGTCAATGGTATAGGGATCTACTTTAAACATAAATTTATTTCTATCATATACCCCTCGGTAAATAGCCGGATAATCATAAAACACATATGATTCCTGACGGCTATTAAAAATTGGATATTGCGGAAAGTCCTTTATCGAAGATTTATTATTAGGGTCGTCAATTAAAATATCTCCGGTAATATACTCAATAGCATTTCGAACATCAACAAGCGGTCTAACACCAAATTCATTTGGACGAAGACTTTGTACTTTTACTTTTAACGAGTCAACATTTTTAAGTCCAATTCTAAATTCGTCATAATTAAAGTCAAATCCACGACCGTAAAATGTAAATAAACCCGCCTGAATAATGCCATCAAACTTAAAGTCTCTATTCTTTGACATTGTAAGCTGGCTACCACGAGGCATAAAAACCACGTTTTGCGAGTCACTTACCTGAATACGCTGTACACCCGTCATTTCTAAATCATAAGAAGCTAAATTTAAGGAAGCATTATGCAAACCTCGCACGTCATGTTCTGAGTTAAACTGAATCACATCATAGTCTATTCGCCCCATTCGAGCATCTATATATTCCTGAACACGAGGTGTTAACTCAATGGTTTTATCATCAACATCAAAATTAATTAATCCTCGGTACATAAGGTCCAAACAAAGATGCTCAACAGCTATAGGTTGAACTCTTAAAAAGTTAGCAAGTTGAGTAAGCGTAAAGGTATTTGACTCAAGTTGCTGACTCAATCGAGTAAGTGCTATAAGAGGATGCACACGGTCGAACATGCCAATTTCATTAAAGCGAGATTCACGGAAATAATTTACAGACTCAAATCGAGCTCTATTTACGGTTGTTCCTGCGAGTCCTCCCATACTCATGGTTAACTGGTCTAAACGCCATGTTAACTGCGGAAAATCCATACTAATCATATGGTATGTATTCATATATGGTGCACGAGAAAGGTTATCCGTATCTTCGTTTCTAATAAGTGCAAGTTCTCGCGTTGGTGCAGTATACCTAAATAGTAATCCGGGATGATAAATTGAATCTTTTGCAATATAAATACTAATTTCTGTATTTCTACCAACCACATTATCAGGATTAAACACAAAACTTTCTGAACGACAGAACACAATAGTAGAATCACCACGCACAAAATGAAGTGTTGCCGGAAACTCAGACGTACCGGAACCAATAATACGGGCACCATGCATGGTTAAACCACCCTTGTAATTAATACCGGGATACATGTCTTTAATTTCAAAAATCTGCTGATACGATTGAAAACGGGGATAAGAAACTTGTTGCGGGTCGCGAACAGGAACCGTTCTATCTTCTAATTTACCAAGCATTGGTTCTGCAAAATAGTTTCTATTAGTAAACCATACAGAATCTGCCTCAAATCTATTTCGAATCATATTAATAGTATAGTTGCCAAGTTCAGCAAATACAACCTCACTATTAAAACCGGCACGTTCCCAGCTTACTCTACCACGTTCGCCAATCCATTCTTTTTCAAATGGCAAATAATACCCGGCTGCTTGATAAATAATAAACTCATTATCGGCAGATCTACAAACTAAGTCTGTAGGTGGAAATGAGATTCGTACTTCTCCTGTTTGTTCATTAAATTGATATGAAAACGTACGTAAACGAGCAACCCGCCATGCAGCTGAAGACGAAACATTTAATTCATTGTTTTCTAAGAGATTTATTGCACTTACCAAGAAATCGTCTACACGTTGCATTCGTCCTTGTTCAATTAGATGCCGTAATGCTTTATCAAATTGATGATAACTAGGCAGTGGGTGATCTTTTTGAAAAAATAACTGAATAGCAGTATAATAATGATAAAAATGCGGATACGCTCGTCCGTGCTTACGTAACAAATGATTACTTGTTTCTATAATCTTTCTTTGTTCATCTGCCGGTATAGCTCCGGAGTTCCAAAACCTTTGTAAATCTCGATGAAAACGACGTAAATCACTGGCTCGTGAAGATGCTCTAAAAAGCTCATTTAATTCATTAAAAAACGCTTCATTATTGTCAGAAAACTGACGAACCTGAGAATACGCAGGTATTGTTGCAACCACTATACATGCTATAACCGTAATCTTTTTTAGAAATCCCATACTTATACATTATTTAGAAAATACCGTAATTGACCATTTATTTTTAGCTTTGAAATATACAAATTTTAATTTATTCTGCAATGCATACTCTTGTATAATAGGTACATCTTGTTCATAAAATCCACTCATTATTAACAAGCCGTTTTCTTGTAATGAATTGGCTAACACCGTCATATTTTGAGTAAGAATATTCCTGTTAATATTTGCTAACAAATAATCAAATGTTCTGTTTTGTAATAAAGAAAGCTCTCCATGCTCTACAAGAATATGCTCACAATTATTCAACGCACAGTTTTCGATAGTATTTTCATAACAAATAGTATCATAGTCAAATGCATACACAGATCCAGCTCCATCTAATGCGGCAACCAGTGCCAACACGCCTGTTCCGCACCCACAATCGGCTACCGATTTACCCCGAAAATTGAGCGTACTCATATATTCCAAAATCAAATAGGTTGTTTCGTGATGTCCGGTACCGAAAGACATTTTAGGTTGTATTACTACATCATATTTTACGGTTGAATTGGGCGTATGAAACGGAGCTCGCACCATACAAAAATCATGAACAAGTACCGGTTCAAAATGAGTCTCCCATTCTTTATTCCAATTAATATCCGGTATTTCCTTTTCCTGAAAAGGACAATTACCAATTGCCTGCTCAATTAAACTGTTTGCTTCTGCAAATAATGCAGTATTAAACATATGGGCAGGGATGTAACACGATATACTTCTGTTATCTTCAGAAAAACTATCGAAGCCCGCTTCTGATAAATATGCAACAACAATTTCATTTGCAAAAGCCGGTTTTCCGCTTACATCATATAAAAATTCTCTATACTTCATGTACGTAGGTAATGTGGATATATAAAAAAAGCAGGACAATCTTGTCCTGCTTATAGTATTAGATTTACAACTAATTAATATGCTGTAATAATTGCATTAAAGTCAGCTGCTTTTAAAGAAGCACCGCCAATTAATCCGCCATCAACATCCGGATTAGCAAATAATTCTTTTGCATTTTGAGCATTACAACTTCCGCCATATAAAATAGATGTTGCATCAGCAATTTCTTGTCCGAATTTAGCCGCAATAGCATCACGAATTACTTTATGCATATCCTGTGCTTGTTGTGTAGTTGCAGTTTTACCTGTTCCAATAGCCCAGATTGGTTCATACGCAATGATTAGTTTTTTAAAATCTTCTGGCGATAAGGTGAAAATTGTTTCTTCTAATTGATTTATTACATACGCATTTTGTGTTTCTGACTCACGAATTGCTAAAGGTTCTCCACAACAATAAATAGGTGTTAAATTATTAGCAAGAGTAAGTGCAAGTTTTTTGTTTAAAATTTCACTTGTTTCACCATAATACTCACGTCGCTCACTGTGACCTAAAATAACGTATGTAGCTCCTGTAGACGCTATCATTTCAGCTGAAACCTCTCCGGTAAAAGCTCCTTTAGCTTCGGCTGCACAGTTTTGAGCGGCAACAGAAATAGCCGGATTATTTACTGTTTTCACTACTTCTGTAATATGGGTAAATGGTGTTCCTAACACAACCACAACATCTGTTGATGTAACAATATCATTTACTTCTTTCGCTAATGTAATACCTTCTTGTAGTGTTGTATTACATTTCCAGTTTCCTGCAACTACTTTTTTTCTCATCTTATTTATTTGTTTAAAAATTAATTATTTACTTGAATATATTTCTGAATTATTTCTGCTTTTTGGGGCACATTATTATTATGCCATTTATTAATTATAAGCCCATTTTTAATAAGTAGTAAGCCATAATTTGCACGCACTATTGTTTTAAGGGCAATTTCATCTCCCACTAAAAAATTGATATCTAAACTATGCTCCTTCTTAAATTCTTCTACATCTTCGTCTAGACTAGCAGACACGCCATAAAATGCATATCCGTTTTCTTGCGATAAGGCAATAAGATCTTTCACATTATCTAGATTTTTTGTTCTGGTTTTAGTTACGTCATACGCAATCATAACAAACACATATCCGGGGTCACCAATAATAGCACAGGTATAATCTTCTGCACCTTTTCTAAATAAGAACTGACTTACCTCGGTTATGGGGCGTCCACCAAATAAGGAATCAATATTGATTGATTCATTTGGCACAATTACTTCTCTAATGGGCTTATCTACATTAAATTCCCATAGTTCAAAATCAGGATAATTATTATTGATATCAAACTCTTGTACCTCACCGGTTTTAAGATTTGTAAACTCTGCGAATAACACTTTATCAAACGCCTGAGAATACCCTTCGGTGCAAGCAGGAGTTACCAATTTATATCCTATTTTATAAGGTCTAAAATCAAGCGGTGGCAGGTTTCTAAGAGCATAAAAACAAACACTGAATGATGCTAGAGTAAACACAACAAACAGTTTTAAAGTTTTTAAAGGAGTAGTGATTTCTGAGAACGTATTTCTAAGCTTAAACACATACACTACCGGAATAAGTATAATAATATTTTTCACAAATGTTTGCCAATTTGTAAGAATAAAGGCATCGCCAAAACAACCGCAATCACTCACAAGCACTTTGCCGGTAATAAACTCTTGAAATGCTAAATACAGGGTTACCGGGGTAAATGCAATCATAAATAATAACGCCGCCCATGCCGCATATTTTGGAAAGATTTTTAACACGAGCATAATACCTGCGAGCAACTCTATTACACTTAATAAAATACCAAAGGTAAGTGCCATGGGCTCCATAAAATCTATTCCCCATGCCGTAAAATAATCTATAAACTTATACTTAGAACCAAGTGGGTCAACTGCTTTTACAAAACCCGAAAAAATAAATAAAATGCCGGCAAAAATTCGAGAGGTATGCAGCACATACCGAGCTTTAGAAAACACTAAACTACAACCTGCCGAAAATATGAGTATCATACCAAGAACCACCCATAATTTTGTCCATGTTTCATCTTCGAACATACTGAGATTTCTCAATATCACAAGAGAAATAAACATTGCTATAAGTCCGGAAATGTGTAAAATTCTTTTGTGTGCATCCATAGTGGTATCAATTATTGGTTTAAACTTCAACAACTAACTTAATAAGTGCAAAAATTGAATAATTTATTATATCGTAATAGTTTGCATCAATACCTTCAGATATAAGAGTAACGCCCTTATTATCTTCTATTTGCTTAGTACGATGAATCTTCATTAAAATTAAATCGGTATATGAACTTACCCGCATTGAACGCCATGCTTCTCCGTAATCATGATTTTTATTTTTCATTAATTGCGTTGCACGTTCATAATACGTACTATATAAATCCAGGCAAGTTTTTTTATCTAATTCAACCGGAGCATCATCACCTAATTCTAACTGAATTAAGCCCATAATTCCATAATTTATTATACCAATAAACTCAGGAATACTGCCTTCGTCAACTTTCGTTTCTTCTTTTCCGTCAATACTTCTAATGCGTTGAGCTTTAATAAATATTTGATCGGTAATTGACTCAGGTCGCATAATTCTCCACGCAGTTCCATAATCATCATATTTTTTCTCGAATACTTCTAAACAAATATCTTTTACTGCAAGAAACTGTGCTTCTGTTTTGCTCATATGAATAGTTTTTTTTCTATTTTGCACAAAAATATAAAATATATAGACAATAATTATGGAGAATTCAATATAATTTTAATGGAATTCATCATGTAAGGAACAGATAGATAATTGCTATGCACATATGTTTTAAAAATAGTGTTTTTTCTCTTTCTCAGCCACGCGTAATGGGTATTGTTAATCTTACCCCCGACTCCTTTTATGATGGCGGCAAATTCTCGTCAATCTCGCACATACTGCAACATGTAGAGCGTATATGTACCGATGGGGTTGATATAATTGATGTAGGGGCATATTCTTCTCGACCGGGGGCTGAACATATATCGGAACAAGAAGAAGCAAAACGATTATTACCTGTTGTTCAAGAAATAGCAAAACACTTTCCTCACATTCCCCTTTCAATTGACAGCTTTAGAAGTTCAATAATCCAACAGGTATATGATGTGGTTGGAGACGTAATTGTGAATGATATTTCGGGCGGAATGCTTGACGCTTCTATGATTGCAATATGCGGAAAACTCCAACTCCCCTATATATGCATGCACATGCCGGGCACGCCCCAAACTATGCAGCAACATACGCAATACACCGATATACTTCTCGATATTTTACAATTCTTTTCGAAACAAATTGCTCTCTGTAAAAAGCATGGGGTTCCATCGGTTATACTCGACCCCGGATTTGGTTTCGGAAAAACAATAGAACAAAACTTTACCCTCTTGTCTAACTTACAGAGTTTTGAAATATTTGAAAAACCTATTCTTGTGGGATTATCCAGAAAATCTATGATATACAAAACCCTTGACTCTACTCCCGAAGATGCATTACACGGAACCGGTGTATTACATACCATTGCATTATGTAACAAAGCACATATTCTGCGAGTTCATGATGTAAAAGAAGCAAAACAATGTATTACACTTGTATCAAACATACTATAATTATGGAGCTATCCGAATCGTTTCAATACTTAGTGCAACACAGACAAAGCGACCGTGGTTACAGTTCGCAAGAAATACCAAAAGACGTTCTCAATCGCATTTTACATGCTGCTCAGCTTGCTCCTTCTGCGTGTAATTCACAGCCATGGAAATTTATTGTAGTAGATAATCCGGAACTTAAAAATAAACTTGCGGCAACAACTTCTAATACCATGTTGCCTTTAAATCATTTTACCAAACAAGCACCGGTGCATATCGTTATTGTAATGGAACACGCCAATTTTACCGCCGGCATTGGCAGCGTTATTAAGAAAAAACACTTTCCCCTTATTGATATAGGAATTGCGGCAGAACATATCTGTTTAGCTGCCACCTCCGAAGGATTAGGTTCCTGCATGATTGGCTGGTTTAATGAACCTGCCGTAAAAAAACTACTTGAAATACCCGATAAAAAACGTCCGATACTCATTATAACGCTTGGGTATCCCTCAAAAACAGAAACCCGCACCAAAAAACGAAAAGATATTGAAAGTATCGTGAGTTATAATAGGTATTAAAGGGAAGGTTAATTATGTATTGATTCTATTTCTTTTTTTGAATTATACATGTTTTCAATTTCTTGCATTCTTTTATTATCATGATATGTGAAATTAGCAGTAATAAACAATATCCAAAAGATTATTCCCAATAGTAACAAAATCAATCTTTGTTTAAATTTAATTTTATAGTTTTCTTTCTTCAACTCTATCAAACCGCTGTTGAAATTTCTAAATAGTTCATATGGCGAAAAAAAGAATATTTTAATTTTCTCATATAGTGTATATTTCTCATATTGATTTCTCTCTAATTGTTTTTCCCATGCTTTATTAAATGCTTTTAAAGCATTGTTATCTTTTTCTATATGCTCAAATCTTTTATTTATTTCCTCCTCACTCAATCCAATTTTTTGAAGTTTTTCAAAAGATTCTCTTTTCAGTTCTATATCATTTGAGTCCTTATACACAGAAATAAGCCAATCAACTTCATTATTATCAATTTTATCTTTAGTCATACGTATATTATATTTCTAATTGTAGATCTAATCTTTTTCTAGTAACGACAGTAAATTTTCTTCGAGAGTATCTTTGTCGAGGTATTTCCCAATAAAAATAAGTTTTGAATGCGGCTTCGATTGTGCACATGCCTCTCCCTGCTCAAACATAAATGTGCCGCGAACTGCCTGAAAATAGTAGGTTTCCGATAAGCCCGAAAAACAAATTATTCCTTTTGCTCGCAGTATAGAGTGTTTATTAAAATATAAGAAATTTCGAAGCCAAACAGTCATCTTATCTATATTAAACGGACTAAAAAACTCAAAACCGAGCGACATGTATTCATGTACAAATTGCTGTTCGCTTTCTTTTTGTAAAAGAATACTTTTGTGTACCGGTACGGTGTCGGCAGAAATTGAAAAAGATTGCAGAGAAAGGGAAATTGCAGCACTACTATACGCATTACTGTCTAATATTTCAACATCGTGTATGTTTCCAAAAGAGCTGGAATATATCCGTGCCATTGAGTTTAATTCAGTAATATATTGCTGTAAAAACTGTGCATATTCCGGTGTAACCAAATCAATTTTATTAATAAGTATGGTATCGGCACTTGCAATTTGACAACGCAACTCCGGATATTGTTGATACACATCTTCAAAATCTATGGCATCTACCACACAAACCACACTATCAATCATATATAGATACTGGATTTCGGTATTTTCTAAAAATGGTGTAACAACAGAAAGCGGGTCTGCAATTCCGGTTGTTTCTATAAGTACATGATTATAATGAGATTCCTCTTTAAGTTGGAGTAAAACCTGGCATAAATTCGCCGACACATTACAACAAATACAGCCATTGGATATTTCGAATACGGTAGTATCAGTATTCTTAAGAATACTGCCGTCTATACCTATTTCGCCAAATTCATTTTCAATTACAACACATGTTTTTTTGCGGTATTTCTGAATAATTGATTGGACCACCGTTGTTTTTCCCGCCCCCAAAAAGCCGGTAATAATTGTAACAGGTATTCGTGTGTGTGTCATATGTTCGTATAAAAATGTGAGTTCAAATATTAATAACGTGAGTTCGACGTAATTTTTAAGTTCAGATTAGCTGAGCTGAGCTCGTACTTCGTAATCGGTTTATGTAAAATATTGAAGATTAAGGCAAATCGATGAATCTTATCGGGATAAGATGAAGAGATTTAACGCCAATATTCAATATTTTACACAAAGCTATCAATTAACCGCTTATAAACAG
>OBJA01000260.1_pt1 | contig 49726 bp, 38 predicted proteins | sample 1519751 | NCBI WGS metagenome assembly OBJA01 (sample SAMEA3881238, study PRJEB22517) | soil metagenome | biome: lake sediment; feature: soda lake sediment; material: sediment, water from around vicinity | place: India | collected 2013-12-23 | depth 3 m
TATGTCCTGCCAAATCCCTTATGCTTACTTCTTAATCCTTGTGATACAGTATCAAAATCCTGTTCTTTTTCAAATTCTATCATCAAATTGCCACCAACTAAAATTCTTGGATTAATGCCAAATTTTAATACTTCTCCATAGATGGCTTTCTTTGTTGCCATGTCATAATCTTTATTCTTACTGAGATTGCGCCTGTAGGAGATCCAGTTTGACAATAGAATGAAAGGATAAAATAGTGGGAATAGTATGACAGAAGTTGATTTTATTGTTGTTGGATAGTATTTTTTAATTCTGAAACCTGAAAACTTAGCTAATACCCTCAACTTCTGAATGCCGATAAGAAACACATGCCCAAAGTATATTTCATTGGTTATCTTTTGATCAGACATCCATATACTATCTAATTCATTGGGAGGCATTGTTGAATTGAAACGTTCACTTTCTGATAAGAAGTAACTTAATCTTGATCGGATATTGGAATAGTTGGGAGTGGTTATTAACAATATTCCATTACTTTTTAATACTCTGTTAAACTCCTTAAAAGCTCCGTACTGATCACTAAAATGCTCTATTCCTTCCTGGCATATAAATGCATCGGCTGATTTGTCTTCTAGAGGTATTCCATCTCTGATGTTTACCCTGGTGCAATCAAGCCCTTCTATTTCAAAATATTCAGGAAATAAATCCATAGGAATAGGTATAGCGCCTATTTCTTTAAGTATCCTCGAAGTTATTCCATTTCCGGCAGGAAAGTCAACTATCTTTCTTCCCTTAAAGCGTTCTCTATTAGCTAAAAGATATTTTTTAACGTAATACTTTATGCTCCTAGGGTTATCTTCGTAATTCATTAGTATGAGGTTGATCTACTTCAAGGCAATGTTATTTTTTTCAAAGATAGCAATAGAATTGAAATTGAAGTTTGATTTGTGATTTGATATTTTAAATAATACTTTTGTATAGACATGAAGACTAAGATAAATCAACTTCTTAATCAACAGATGACTCTATTAACCTTCTAACTTAATCAATGATACTACGCAAATCATTAGCAATTTTTGCTCTTACATTAGCTCTCAATTCAGCATCAGCACAGGGTATAAATGCTGAACAGGTTTTTTCAAACACCCATGGTATAAAACAAGAGCAAGCAACATTTTACGAGGTTGAAGGTTACTCCATTATTGTCCGTAATCATAAAGCTACCTTCAATGATAAAGGATTCAATAAAATTAAGAAGAAATATTCCATAAGCAAAGATCAATTACCTTTAATAGATTCTGCTTTTCAAACAAACAGAATGTTCCTTCAAGAAAACAGTCGGACAGCAAGAGTTACAGAGACTGGTATATATTATTTATTCCCTAGTGGTGATAAAGAGATTAAAGTCATTGGACTTCAAACCATAAACAGTCGTGATGAAGAGTTAGAGCGTTTTTTTGTGCGATCTATACTTGAAAACTCTATTCCAAATAGTGTTTATACATCAATGGTAGTAAAAGACATTAATTTCGCAGGTCGCATTATTTCACTTGGACCTGCTTGCCATTGGATGGGCACCCATAATGTTCAATGTCCTAACCTTGGTCAAATGAATTGGGCTGAGTTTCGAAATCTTAAAAGGGCTAATGAGATGGTGGAAAGTCAGTTTGACATAACAGCAAGTAGATCTATTGGCGAAGTATTACAACAAGACTCGATTGATATCGTTTTTGAAGGCACAGATACACGAGCTCTAAAGGTAAAATACAAAATTAAAATTCCTCAATTAATCATGGGTGGAAGTAATATTCTGACTATTTACTATGTAGCAACTGAGGTTAGAGGAAGATATGTTGCTTGTGTTCTTAGTCATTACACAGATGATGTAGGTGCAAGTAAACTGCCTCCATTATTGAGAGAAGTAATGGCATTAAAAGAATAAGATTGCTTAATTCCATGTATTCTCTACATTCGGACCAACATTAAACCTGTATACTTCACTTAGGAAATTCAAGTAGTTCTTTACATTTATTAGAACATAAGAGATGTTCTTATTAAGGTGGTTTGGAAGTGGGATAACTTCCGATTTATTGGCTTTGGCTGATAGCTTGTTTAACCTGTATTTATAATCATTTAAGAATTGCAGGTAAATAGCTACTTGCTTTTCACTACATTCTACCTTGTTGGCATATATCTGGTCATTAAGTGACTTTATCTTTTCGGCATTATTTGCACCTTTCAAGTTCGCTATTGACTCCTCAATTTCTCTGTTCTTTGTTTCAAATTCGAATTCCAGATCAGAAAAAACCATTGCAAGATCATTGTACTTATTGCGCTGATCGGCATGCAAGTCTAATATAGAATCCTTAATATCAAGATACTCCATAATCATATTGGTGTTGCTACCTTCATCAGAATTAGCTCGCTTGTATTTCTCTTCAAGAGTTTCAAGAATATTATAAATTGAGTCGCAGCGTTTTCTATAGGACGTAACCTCATCATCTGTAGCTGTTGAAAGATTTGCCGGTATTGCAGGTAATAGTTTGAGCAATTTTGCCTGATCAAGAACCTGCGATTTACCGGTTGAAATAAGCATGACCGAACAAAATACAACAAGAAAAAATGTTTTAATATTCATTTGCTAAATAAGAAGTTGACTAAACACTATTCTACAAATATAGTAACATAATGCAATTGGTTAAGGCCTCTATTACATAAAAATAAGTGATACCATGTTTCTTACCCTATTTTGAGTACTTGCATTGCCCATTCGTTAACTAATCCGGCACCAGTAGCTTTCATTAGAATATAAATCTTGTCACCTGAGGAACTTGAGAACACAAAGTGTGGCTCTGGAAGGTAATAATTAGTACTTCCAGTGCTACCTGAAACAACAAATTTTTCAAGTTCTATTTTGGTTTTGAAGTTAAGATTTAAGGCATTATACACAAAAACGAATGGTTTATTAATTTCACTCCAACCATCACCCGAAGAAATTATATAGAGATTATTTTTTGCATTTGAGTGATCTAGCCAAATGATTCTGGAGTAACCTTCTAATGAAATTGTGCCATTATACAACATATCTTCATTCTGCACTTCAGAAGTTTTTAGTACAGTTTTCCCACGTGTGAAAATACGCATTCCATCTTCAGAGAACCAAAGGTTGCCTCCCATTTCATAGGTTCCATGATAAGGTGAATTGTACATTACTTGTAACGTGCCATTTTGGATGTTGTATTTTTCAATATCAGATGGAGAAAGTCCGTTATCAGCACCATAAATATGTGTACCAGATGGATGAAGTTTGGCTATAGTACCCTTGTAGATTGAATAAGACTGACTTTCTGTTTCGTTATCATAAGGAAGACTCAAGTTAACGCATCTTGCATTATAATCACTTTTTGGAAAAACATAAGCCCATTGGTTAGGAGCAATAACAATGTCATTTGCTAAACAAGAAACATTATATGTTCTAATAACCGTATTAGTCTGCAGATCAATATAGGATACATGAGCATCATGCCCGGCAACTGCAGTATTGCCATCGGGAGCTAGAGACAAACATGTAGGGGTGAAGTCAAGCATAATGCAATTAGTAACACCAGACGTGCAGTTGTAAATGTTTAAAGCCATAGGCTCTGAGGAAACATAAGCCAAAAAATCTTTTGTTTTATTATATTCAGCATCAACTACATTTGTTGGAAGCATAATTTTATGCTCAATAAAATGGTTAATAGTAACATGTACTTCATGTACCTTGTTTTTTATAGTGGCTGATATCTTTGAGGAGTACGTCCCTGTAGCCATACCCTGTCGGTGAGAAGTGACAGTTATAACTTCTGATTTAAAAGGTTTTATTGAACCTGAAGTTTTTGAAAGCGTGATGTATTCATTTGATGGGCTTAAAGTGTAGTCCAAAACAGTATTCCCATTGTTACTGATATTTAATTGTGCTGTATTCTGAGCAACTGAAAACCTTAATGAATCAGGTAATCCGTTTTCAGTATATTCACCGACTAACGCCCTTATAAAGATTGATTTTGATCCCAAAGTTGAATAAATTTCCAGTGTACCTTCATAAATTCCGGGTTCATTCATTTCAGGTTTGAGATTTGAACACATCCGGATTTCTGCCTTTCCCTGAGAATAATAACCACCATTATAATCCTGCACAATTAACCATTCAGGATAGGAAGTTATCCTATAAGAATATTCTATCATTGGCTGAGGAGAAAGGTATATAGATGTATAATTGTTATTAATAAGTACTACAGTATCCGCAGAACAAATCAACTTGGGTATTTTATCTGCAGGATCTTCAGACTGTTTATCCTTTAAGCAACTTATATTGAAAGCAATCAGCAAAAGCGCAAATGATAATATTCTTTTCATATTGAGTGTTTAATTTGGTACTACTAAGCTTTCAGTCTATTACTCGATATCATCTACTTGTAATGCCCATTCATTTACCAAACCTGCACCATGGGCTTTTACTATAGTGTATATTTTATTTCCTGTGGAGTGAGAGAAAACATAAAACGGAACAGCATTGTAAAGTTTGGTTTCACCAGAATCGCTTACTATAACAAACTTTTCGAGTTCAATTTTGTATTTATAGGTTAAATTGTAAGCATTGTGTACAAAAATGAAAGGTTGAGTGATACTGTTATAATCATTGCCTGAGAGAATAATATATAAGTTGTTCTTGATGGAGGAATGATCAAGCCACATTATTTGGGTATATGTGTTACTATTAATCGTGCCATTATACATCATGTCTAAAGATTGAACTTCAGATGTCTTCAACACTTTTTTACTTTGGGTAAATATTCTCTGTCCATCTTCAGATAACCAAAGATTACCATTACTGTTATGATCACCATCATACATCTTAGATAGTGTCCCGTTCTGAATGTTATACTTTTCAATATCATAACTATTGCTACCATAAATGTATTTTCCTGAAGGATGCAGTCGAGCACTGGTACTTCCATATAAAGTTGACTGACTAACGGTTTCGTTATCAGAAGGAATATCAAGATTAACACATCTTACACGGTCCGATTGGCCACTTTTTGGGAATACATAAGCCCACTTATTTTGTGCAAGAACAATATCTGAAGAATTACAGGATATACTATAGATACGGATAAGAGTTCTCGTTTCGAGGTTAATATGTGATAAATGACCATCATGGCCAATTACTGCAGTTTTACCGTCAGGTGCTATAGAGACACAGTTTGGTGCGAAATCAAGAAGTATTTTGCTTGTTGTTCCTGAGAAACAATTGTAAATATTTAATGCTGGAGGATTACTTGATGTATATAAGATGTTGTTCATCACCTTATTATATTCGGCGTCGGTAACGTCTGTTTGAAGCATAATTTTCTTCTCAATCAAATTAGTAATTGAAACATCAATGTCTTTGACTTTACCATTTATATTGGCTGAAATCTTTGAGTAATAAGTACCGGTAACCATTCCGGTTCTGTTAACGGTTACAGTAATTGAATCCGATTCATTAGGAGCAACCACACCTGAGGATTTAGCAAGTGATATATAATCATTAGATGCGCTTAATTGATAGTTTAATTCAGTATTCCCATAATTTCTGATATATAGCTGCTTATTGTGTTGAATGATTGAAAAAATAAGTGAATCGGGTATTCCATGTTCAAAATATTCACCAACTATACCTTTTAAAAGAATTGATTTTTTTCCAAGTGTTGAAAATATTTCTAGATATCCTGTATAGATTCCTGGTTTGCTGTTTCCAAGATTGCTTCTTAAGTTAATCTCAGATATCCCACTCGTATAATAAGCTCCTGAATTATAATTTACAGATATCCACTCCGGATATGAGGTAATTGCATAAGAATAGTTTGAGTTTGGTTCGCAGTATAGATACAAGGACTTAGTCTGATCATTCTTAAATACCAAACTATCAGCTGAAAAAACCATTCTGCCGACTACATCCTCATTATTATCTTTATCTTTTTTACAACTAATTGCCAAAACAAACATTAGCAACATAATAGGTAAGGATCTCTTCATATATTTATTTTTCAAAATTTCAAATCAAAATTATTGATATTAAATGGTCTTTCCAAAAATATATTAAAGATTCTTAACTAAATTATCAATTACTCAATAGCAATATTAGTGAGGTTTTTAAACGACCATGAACACAAAAAAAAGGGAACATTTCTGTTCCCTTTTTTAATAGGTATCATAAACTACTTATTTGATGTTAACCTTTTTGGTTACAACACCTTGTTTGGTAGTTAATCTAACGATGTAAAGTCCTGCAGGTACTTCTGATACGTTAGCAGCAAATTGTGTATTATTAACTGCTGATTCGTAAACAACTTTTCCTGATGTGCTTACTAATGACATGTTAAGGATTTCAACATCACTACGTAAGTTTAATACACCTGAAGCTGGGTTAGGATATACTGATATATTCTTTCCAATTTCAATGTCGTTGGTTGCAGTTGCAATTGTTATCTGGATATCATCAACCATGAATACGAAACGGTCGTTTGATACGCACTGGATAGCAACATAAGCTTCCTGACCAGCAAATTGAGCAAGACTATATTCTACTAATGTCCATTCATTAGCAGGAGCCTGTATAACACCTGTAATTGCAGTAAAGCTTGATGGATTCAAGTTAGTTGTTGAAACAGCTATCTTATATTCTTCAAGTCCATATTGATCTGTAAATGATTTTACCCAGAAACTGATCTTTGAATTAGCTCCAAGAGGAACTTTAGGTGAAATCAAATAATCGTTGTTTGGAGGTGTTACTGAAGCAAATACAGCACCAAAACGGCTTCCGCCATGAGCAGTCATACCTGTTACTGGGGATGGTGAAGTCAACGATGGATTAAACACGATATATGACATAGGTGAGCCAGCGTTAGGGAATGTTAAGCCTGTAAATCCGTAAGTTGGGCTTCCGTCAACGTCTAATGTTGTCCAAGGAGAAATGTCAAGTGTGAAATCAGCGTATGATTCGAAATCTAGAATAATGCTGTTTCCACCTGCGATAGTAACTGAAGCTGTATTTGAGAATCCTGATTCACCTTCTGAATAAACAGCAGTAACCTGATATTCATAAGTACCTGCTGCAAGACCGTTATCAGTATATGTAGTACCTGTTACAACAGCAGCATTGATCTTATTGCCATTGCGATACACATTGTATCCTAAGAGTTCTCTTTCACCACCTCTAACAGTATTAGGAGTACCGGCAACTGTAGATGTGATAACTTTTGAAACGTTTGATGCCATAACAGCATTAGGAACTGTAACCGGAGCTTTTGAAGGAGCACCAATATAGAAATCATCAACGAGAAGGATAAATGCATCCTGTGAAACACAGTTGATTGCTACATAAACTTCCTGACCAGCGTAAGCTGAAAGATCATAAGAAAACGCACCATAAGCTGCAGCAGGGGCGGTAACATGACTACCCGGACTGATAACTGTAAATGCAGAAGGGGCAGTTGTAGTAGTAGAAACTGCTACTTTGAAGCGCTCAAGGCCGTATTGGTCAGTATGGCTTTTTGCCATGAATTTTACAACATCACCTGCAGCGATAGCAGTTTTTGGTGAAATTAACCAGTCATTGTTAGTTGGTGGAGGAACGCCTGCGAAACATGCAGCTACTTTACTTCCTGAATAAGCTAAATTGGATGATAGGGCTGGAGTAGTTGTGGTTGAATTGAAGATAATCCAAGCTTGAGGTGAACCACCGTTTGGCCATGATACACCTTCTATAGTATAAGTTGGAGCACCATCAACATCTATTGTTGTCCAAGGTGAGAAAGTTAAACTGAAGTCAGGATATGATTCGAAATCATCAAAGAAACCTTCTGGTGCTGGTCCACTAGGAGCAGTCCATGATAAGTTAACATTGTTTCCAGTAGCAACAGCTGTTAGATTGGTTGGAGGTGCTAAACTACTACCCACAGTTAAAGTTACAGGAACCTCTTTAGTTGGAGTTGAACTGTTATTTGCAATTACTATAGTTGAAGTATAAACACCAGGAGTTAAAGATGCTGAGTTAAGATTTACAGTAACTTGTGATGTTGCACCGGCTGCAGTGTTTCCTGAAGTTGGAGCTACTGATAACCATGCAGGATTTCCTGCTAATGTAATTGTCCAGGTTAAAGTTTCATTACCACCATTAGTGATTGATAAAGGAATTGACTGAGTTTCATTTGCAGCTAATGTTGCAGTAATAGCAGAAGGATTTGTTGCGATCTGAGGACCGGTAGCAGCTCCTAAAGTTCCAAGCATGCGGAACATACCATTATTATTTTGGTCAGCGTTAAAACCACCAGCATAACCGGTTGAATTATTAAAGAAATCTGTAGCAAGGAACTGATCGTTCTGAGTGCCTGGGAATAATGTCCATGTTGAACCAAAGTCAGTTGAATAAGACACTCCAGTTGCACCGGTTGCAGCACCTGTACTAACATAAATACCATTACTTCCAGGTACTGATGTTAAGTCATTAGTGAAAATAGGACCTGTTGGAGTGAATGCTTCCCAAGTTTGTCCACCATTGCTTGTACGACGGTAAGTAACTGGGGCAACAGTTTGAGCTACAATACCATTTAAAGGATCGGTGAATGCAATTTGATTAATACCACCATTGTTAGCAGGGGTGATGTTGGCATTTGTTATTCTCCAGTGTACACCGCGGTCATCAGAGATATATACTTTACCTTTGTTAGTACCAAACATAACAGTATTTTCGCCAGCAGTTTCAATTACTGATGTCCATCCACCTTCACCTGAAGCTGGTGTACCACCTGTAATGTTAGCCTGAGGTACTCTTGTCCATGTTTGTCCACCATTAGTAGTTGTATAAATTTCGAAGTAGTTATCTTTCACGTCACCATGACACATACCAACTTGCTCATTCCAGAAATATACATTATTTGCAAATGAAGCTGATCCTTGGAGTGCACCTGGTAACTGTACCCATGTTTGTCCACCATTAGATGTCTTGTAAATACCGCAAGTGTTATTTTGGTTACCAACACCATTGTAAAGAGCTACATAAGCAATGTTTTCATTCAAACCACAAATGTTTCCTATACCATAAGTTGTTCCACCAACTATTTGACCTGGAGTCCATGTTTGACCACCATTGGTTGTACGGGTAAATTCATTTACTGTAGCAGTTCCACCTGATCCATCATAAGCAGAAGCCCAAGCAACATTCTGATTTACTGCATGTAGGTAATTTATACCACGTGAAGGAGCAGTAAAACCTGAGTTTTGAATTATCCAAGCTGTCTGGTTGTTTCCTGGAGTAACACCAACGATAACTCTATTGTTATCATTAAAGTTATTTCCACCAGGATTTAAAGAACCAATAGCAAAATAACCATTACTTTGTCCTGACCAACCCCAATTCATATGGAATTTATTATCACTCAATCTATAACCGTCACAAATCCAAGCATGACCGCCACTTGCAGTGCTTGAACCTGCGTAATATACTGGTCTTGAAGCATCAAGTTCTGTTCTGATAAGAGCATACCAGTCATTCATAACCGGATAGCTTTCTTTTGCTTCAAGACGTGTTGATGGAGCATAGTTAAAGTAGTTGATAAGAGCAAAAGGAACATCTTCGCTATAAGCACCTGAGCCTGCTGCTGCATACTGCATATTAACAGATACACCTGCATGGTACATCAACGTTGCAACAGCAGCATTTGCTGAAGTAACATTATTTGGCATAGCACTATAGTTGTATGTTGTAGCTGCAAAGTTAGCCGACTGAGCAGGTAAACCTGATGGAGTGTAGCTATGGTAGCCAACACCTGTAGCAGGCCATTGGTGATATTTCATTAACACCGACATGGTAACAGCAACACAACCTGCCCATGCACGACCACACTGACCACCAGAAACTGTTGGACATAGTGCATTGTAGTAACATCCCTGATCCCAATTTTGAGCTACAAGCGGAGCAACATCTAATATTGAGCGCTCGGTTTGCTTGTTTAGTAGCTTGTCCCACATAGGACGGGTTGAAGCATTTGATAGTTTAGTCTTGCTTATCTCAACGATAGCACGGCTGTAGTCATCCATCCATGTTTTTGCAGCTGGATTAACTGAATGTTGAGTTAGATCTCCTTCTTCGGAGTAAGCTAGTACGGGTATAGAAGCATCATCGGCAGCTACTACTACAAATCCACCTGATTTAAAGTTGAATGTGTAGAAAGTAACAACGCCTTCATAAGTAGTTTCAAACATTGAACTGACGGTGTAGTCAGTTATGTCTGTGGAAGCAATAAGAGCATATTGATTAACCGCAATCTGCTCTGCAACCTTCTTACTTACCGGATTTGCCATTACGGCAACAGTTAAGATAGAAAGTACCAGTGTAATGATTTTTTTCATTATTCGGTTGTTTTAATAAATAAATAGTATTTGTGTTGCTTATTAGAATTATGGAATCGACAGCAAAAATAAGACAATTACGATACGTTTAACAGAAAGGTCAACTTTTTTCATTGTCAAAGTGATATTTTAGTTTGATTTCTTTTAGTTCATAAGGTTTTTGGATAATAAAGCATGGTGCCTCTAACTCAATCTCATGCTTAGAACCATATCCATACAGAATGCCTGCTGATGAAATCTTGCAAGCTTTTGCGCCTCGTATATCATGATATCTGTCACCAATCATGAGAATGTCTGAAGAGGGAGAAACTCCGTATTTACTTAATGTATATTCAATTAGTTCCTTCTTAGAACTCCTTTCGCCGTTTAATTCACATCCCGATACTGTGGTAAAGACCTCCTTAAATTGAAAACTGTCAACTATTCTCCTTGCATAAACTTCAGCTTTTGAGGTAACTACTGATATCTCAAAGCCTTTATTCTTAAGATAAAGTAGTGATTCAGGAATGCCGTCATATATACTATACTCAAACAAACCTTTTTCGGAATAGTAAACTCTATAGATATTTGCTGCTTTTTCGGCTTCGGCCTCATTAAAGTTGAATAATGTTCTAAACGACTCTCTAAGCGGAGGTCCAATGAAAGAATCCATGTTTTCGGGTCTGTTTTCTAAAGGGATATTCATTTCGTCAAGCGTATTTCTTACGGCATTAAAAATCCCTTTCTTCGAATCAATAAGTGTTCCGTCGAGGTCAAATAGTAAATGAGTGAAAGCCATTTCTCAAAAAAATCAAAGAATCAAAGATAGAAAATCTTCTGCATTAACTTATAACTTTCGCCTTTTTTATCAGTATTGATTTAGATGTGCATAATTGAAAGGGAAATGTTTTCGACGCTTAAAGTAAAATTGTATTTTTGCACCCCTTAACAGGTGCCGATGAATCTTCAAATCAAACTAACAAGTCCTATTTTCAATATTGTTGCTGAAGCTGCTAAACAAAGGTCGCTTGAGGTTTATGTTATTGGAGGTTATGTTAGGGACTTAATACTTGGTAGATCTTCGAAAGATATTGATTTTGTTGTTGTTGGTAATGGAATTGATATCGCTGAAGCTGTAGCGCAACGACTTGAGGGAGTTCATAAAGTTAATGTATTCAGGAATTTCGGGACTGCAATGATCCACTATAAGGATATGCAGGTAGAATTCGTAGGCGCTCGGAAGGAATCATACCATTTCGATTCAAGAAAACCGGTAGTTGAGTCAGGCTCTTTATCTGACGATCAGAACAGGCGGGATTTTACAATTAATGCTCTGGCAATAAGTCTGAATAGCAAAGACTTTGGCGAATTGTATGATCCTTTCGGGGGATTAAATGATATTGCAGATAAGATTATAAGAACCCCAATGGATCCGGATATTACTTTCTCTGACGATCCGCTTCGTATGATGAGAGCTCTAAGATTCGCAACTCAACTGGGCTTTAAGATTCTTCCCTCAACACTCGAAGCAATTACTAAAAACAAAGAACGCATTAAGATCATCTCAGCTGAAAGAATAAGCGATGAGTTAAATAAAATTATAATGTCGCCCAAGCCATCAGTTGGATTTAAACTTCTTAATCATACTGCACTCTTATCCCTTATTTTTCCTCAATTAGAAGCGTTAAAAGGAATTGAAAGTATTGAAGGTAAAGCACATAAGGATAACTTTTATCATACACTCGAAGTACTTGATAAAATATCAGTAAAAACCGATAATCTTTGGTTGCGTTGGGCTGCGCTGCTTCATGATATTGCTAAGCCGATAACCAAAAAATATATACCTGAAACAGGATGGACTTTTCACGGTCACGAAATTAAAGGAGCAAGGATGACAGCTCATATATTCCGTCAGTTTAAACTCCCCTTGAATGAAAAGATGAAGTATGTTCAGAAAATAGTTTCCCTCCATCTTCGTCCTATTGTTTTAGCCGAAGAAGATGTAACTGATTCAGCAATCAGACGTCTTTTATTTGAAGCAGGTGAAGATATTGAAGATCTAATGACACTCTGCGAAGCTGATATCACTTCGAAGGATACGCAAAAGGTTAAACGGTACTTGAATAACTTCACTTTAGTCAGAAATAAACTGAAGGAGATTGAAGAAAAGGATAATTTGCGAAACTGGCAGCCTCCAATCACAGGCGATGAAATAATGAAAGCATTTAATCTTAAGCCTTGTAAGGAAGTAGGATTGATCAAAACAGCTATCAGAGAAGCAATACTTGAGGGTACTTTACCAAATAATCATGAAGATGCATATAGATTTATGATTGATGAAGGTAAAAAATTTGGATTGAAACCTATTGAATAATTGAGTGTTAAATAATATCTGCTAATTGATCCTGCAGGCTTAAAAAATATTGCGAATTGAACAATTTAATGTTTTGTTTTTTTCTATAAAAACAGCTAATTTTACTCTTGAATTGAATACTAACAATAGATAGTATGCACTTATACAGATTCAGACTTTTATACGAGGAGCAGGAAGATTTTCTGCGCGATTATGATATACTGGCGTCTCAGACATTTCTTGATTTTCATGATATTATCAAAGATACTGTCGAGCTCAAAGGAAATGAACTGGCATCATTCTTTATCTGCGACCGAAACTGGAGAAAGAAAAAAGAGATTACATTAATCAATATGAATATTGATGATGCCGGTGAACCCGATGAGGATGATGATGATGAAAGATCGGGCAGAACACCCAAAATGCCTACCTTTGAAATGGGTACTGTAAAAATTAAGGAGATAATTGACGATCCTCATCAAAGGTTGTTGTTCGAATATGATTTCCTTAATCCAAAAACCTTTTACATCGAGCTGATAAAGATAATTAACGCCGATATAAATGAAAGTTATCCAAAGTGCATAAAAAGTGTTGGAAAGTTATTACCTGCACCTCTGTCAAGTTTGCCATTCATTAGCGAAGATCTAAACGATATTCCTTTGCCTGGTGAATTTGATGAAATTACAGAAACTGACGATGACGATGATATCCCATTAGATTCAGGTTCAGACATTGATAAAGAATGGTAGCTGATAGCTCACCTGATAAATTACCTACTCTTATAGTTATTGCCGGCCCAACTGGTGTTGGGAAGACTAATATTGCAATTGATGTTGCTAAATATCTTAATACTGAGATAGTATCGGCAGATTCACGTCAATTGTACAAAGGTCTTGAAATTGGAACTGCAGCCCCAACTATAGAGCAGTTAAATACTGTAAAACATCATCTTGTTGGCAATCTTAGTCCTGATGATTATTTCAATATTTCAATGTATGAATCAGCTGTCCTGAATCTTCTAGAAGATCTTTTTACACGACTTGATACTGTTATATTAACGGGTGGGTCAGGGTTATATATAAAAGCAGTACTTGATGGCATTGATGATTTACCCGATATTGATCCGGCAGTCAGATCGCATTTGAATGATTTGTATGCTAATGAAGGCATCACTTCACTAAGAAGGCTTCTTTTAAAATATGATCCTGAATACGCTCAGCGGGTTGATCTTGCTAACCCCAACAGAATAATCAGAGCAGTTGAAGTTTCAGTTCAAACAGGAAAACCATATTCATCCCTACTAAACAAGTCAAAGCGGCTAAGAAATTTTAGGGCTGTTAAAATTGCATTGAACTTACCAAGAGCTGAGTTGCATAACCGTATAAATATGCGTGTAAATATGATGGTGAATGCGGGATTGATTGAAGAGGCTCGTGCTTTTTATCATTTACGACACCTTAATTCCTTAAATACTGTTGGTTACAAAGAGCTTTTCGAACATTTCGATGGACTCACTACACTTGATGAAGCATTAGAAAAGATAAAAACCAACAGTAGGCGTTACGCACGCAGACAGATAACATGGTTTAACAGGGAGAAGGATTATAAATGGCTTCCCCCTGCTAAAGATGTTGTAATTGAGTACATAAACGAAACTTTAGCTCTTACTTAAGCCACTTATCAAGCCAACTAAAGAATTCACGCTGCCACAATATCGCATTCTGTGGCTTTGTAACGAAATGTGTCTCCTCTGGGAAGAAAAGGAAACGACTTGGAATGTCCTGTAACTGAGCAACATTAAATGCCTGCATACCCTCGGCGTATGGAATCCTGAAATCATAACCTCCATGAATTACTAGAATTGGAGTGTCCCAGTTCTTAACAAAAAGATGAGGAGAGAAGTCATAACTCTTAGGTCTTGGGTTGTCCCAATATGCACCTTTGTAATCATAGTTAACGAAGAACATCTCTTCAGTCGAGGCATACATACTTTCAAAATTAAATATACCGCAATGAGCAATGAATGTCTTGAATCGCTTATTGTGATTACCGGCAAGCCAGTAAACTGAAAATCCCCCATAACTAGCACCTACAGCTCCTAATTTTGTGTTATCAACCCATGGTTCTGCTGCAACTGAATCTATAGCCGTTAAATAATCTTTCATGTTTTGTCCGCCATAATCACCGCTTATTTGATCGTTCCATTCTTGTCCGAAAGTGGGAAGCCCTCTTCTGTTTGGAGCTACTATAACATAATCATGGGCAGCCATCATCTGAAAGTTCCATCTGTAGGAGAAGAACTGACTAACTGCACTTTGCGGACCACCCTGACAATAAAGAAGTGCAGGATATTTTTTATTTGGATCAAAATTTGGAGGTAAGATCACCCAAACAAGCATCTTTTTGCCATCGGTAGTTGTAACCCATCTTTTAGTTGTTTTGCCTAGTTGCACTCCCTTGAGCACTTCGCGGTTAGTAAATGTTAATTGTTCTTCCGATCCATCGGCTTTAACTCTGAATATCTCAGATGGAAGATCCATTCTCATTTTGGTTATAAGAATATCTTTACCGTCAAGAGCAAAATTCTGTATATCATGATCACCTTTGGTGAGTTGTGTAATAGCTCTAGTAGTAAGATCAAGTTTATACACCTGATAAGTTGCCTGTGTGCCACTTATAAAATATAGATTCTTACTGTCATCACTAAATGTAAAGTGGTTAGAGCTTTGATCAAACTCTTCGGATAAATCTGTGTAAATTAGATTTCTAACTTCTAATGGAGTTCCGGTTCTGGTCTTAACCGACTCTTTCTTTTTTGCAGCTGACTTCTGATCGTTAAATCTGATGAGCATTATTCTGTCCTTATCAGCTTCAAAACCAGGGGTTTTCATACTTCTATATACCAACATTGATCCATCGGGTGAGAATACCGGATCCTGATCATATCCTTCATTAGAAGCAGTCAGGTTGTCGGTTTTCTTAGTCTCAAGATTATAAAGAAATATATCACTATTTGTACTTAGTGCAAATTCTTTACCTTTAAGCTTCTTGCAAACATATGCCAGAGATTTGCTATCGGGCGACCATACAATTTGTTCCATTCCACCATTTGGCATTAATGGACTATCAAAAGGTTCACCTTCCATTATATCAACCCCTTCTCCAATTTTATTTTCGTTGTATGGCGCTATGAAGATGTGACTGTAGCTGTAATCATGCCAATTGTCCCAATGTCTGTACATCAGATCATCATAAATTAATGCATTAGCTAAAGGAAGATCAGGATACATATCTTTAGGACTCTTTTCTACCTGAACATCTCTGGTGTATGCAACATATTTCATATCAGGTGAATAAACAAAGCCATTTATGCCGCCTTCAATATTGCTGATTTGTTTTTTATTTTCGCCATTAACGCCCATTTCCCATAGCTGCATACTACCAGATTCGGCTGATAAAAAGCCAATTCTTTTACCATCAGGACGCCATATTGCATTTATCTCGCTTGTTTTTGTATCGGTTAATTTACGTGGTGATTCAGCGTTCTTATCAAGTTTGTAGATGTCTCGGTTTCCTTTATTTGCAGAAACATCATACCATGTAACGCCATAAATGATTGAACTTTTATCAGGTGATAGCTGCATTTCGCTAACCCGGCCTAATTTCCAAAGTAATTCAGCAGAGAATTTATCCTGAGCCTTAATTGTTAAGGATATCAGCAAAACTGATAACATTATTAATTGTCTTTTCACTGGTATTTGATTTTGGTTTACAATGCACTTTTTATACTGCAGCTAAATTATTAAAAAAAAAGAAGTTAGAGATAAATTGTTTGCTGTCCGAAAAGCGATTTTTTAGTCCATAAATGGGACGTCTTTCGTTTGCATATAAATGTAAACTACACATTATCAGGTGCAAAAGATTTTGGCTAAATAATTGTTATATACACTGCAGAGGAAAAAAGGGGTCAAATTAAAATAATTTTCCTTCATAATGCTAGAGAACAGATCGAATAGTGTAGAAAATACAAGGTGTAGTGGGCAATTAAAAGAATCGCAAAGGATAGACAGGATGTTATGTTCTAAATATCCCCTAAAGATTCTTGTAGCTGAAGACAACCTAATTAACAGAAAGCTTGTTATATCAATCCTTAAAAGGATGGGTTACAATGTAAGTTATGTAACTAATGGACAAGAGGCTGTTGATATGGTACGACAAATGGATTTCGACATTGTTCTAATGGACATTCAAATGCCTGTAATGTCGGGGGTTGAAGCTACTATCAAGATAAAAAGTGAAGTACCTCACAACCGACAACCATTGATCATAGCTCTAACTGCTAACTCAGAAGTTGAGGACAAGGAAACATGTTTGAAAAGTGGAATGGTTGATTACATGTCGAAACCTATTAATTTGAGTGTACTGCAAAATGTGCTTAGTAAATGGGGCAATTATCTGAGCACAGGTAATTTGCAGTAATAAATAAAAAACCGGCCTGAGAGCCGGTTTTTTATTATAATTGACTGTTATGTTCTGCTATTGTTCTTCAAGCCTCAATAATATCTGATTCCTGCTATTTTCAATAGTGCACTTTGTTACCGGTAATCTCCCATGCATTGTTTCAATAAACAGGGGATCATTATTTTCTAGAGCATTTAAAAGATCAACTTCCGACTGTTCTACCTTCACATCTTTTTTGTCTCTGCTTACTTTCAGGTTGCTAAATCCGTGAAAGTTAAATTCAAGATATTTGAATTTGCTGCTAAAACTTCCGTTAACACTGCTAAGGTTAAGCTCTCTTAATACTGGATTAAAAGTCATCTTTCTTGAGTAATAATCTTCATTCTGGTACTTGTAGCTATTTCCATCGTCCTCATAATAGAGAAATTCAGAATGATCAGTACCCTTGAAAACATGTATGAATAGTGTATCTCCATTCGGGAAACCGGTGCTTTGAATCCCCTTCTGCATAGGTATCACTGAACCAGCTTTGATAAAAACAGGCAAGCGTGATATTGGACAATCAACTATAATTTCACTGTTTCCCTGATTCAATTTTCCTGTATGAAGATTATACCAATCACCCTTAGGAAGGTAAACTTCTACAAACTCTTTTGTGCTTTCAACAGGAGCAACCAGAATTGAAGGGCCGAATAAATACTGGTTTTGGTACTTGAACCAATAAACCTTCTCATCATTGGTATATTCAATTGCCAGACTTCTTGATACAGGCATTCCATTTGTGGATGACTCATAAAAAGCAGAATAGATATAGGGTAAAAGCTTATATCTGAACTGAATGTAATTGCGACTTATGTTTTCAACTGTTTCACCAAATGACCATGGCTCAGCTCGTCTTGTATCATAATGGGTATGGCTCCTGAAAAAGGGAGAAAATGCACCTATACTAATCCAGCGCGCAAAGAGGGCAGGGGTAGCATCTTTACTAAATCCGCCAACATCAACCCCCGAAAAGGCTACTCCGCTTAAACCCAGACTGTTAATAAGTCGTACACCTAACATCATGTGTTCATCGGTAGCATGGTTATCGCCTGTCCATAAAGCAGTATAGCGCTGCAAACCTGCATAACCTGCGCGCGTTAATACAAACGGGCGCTTGCCATTCATAAATTTAGAAGTCCCTTCGTATGTTGCCCTTGCCATTTGCATCCCATAAACATTCTTTGCCTGTCGATACACAGCACCATCACCCTCCCATGAGAAATCAACCAAATGAGGAGTATATCCACCTCCCCAGGAGGCAATTTCGTTCATATCGTTCCAAAAACCATCAATACCAACATTTACAATATCTTTGAAGTTGTTGCCCCACCAATCTCTTGCTTCGGGCATTGTAAAGTCAGGAAAATGGCACCAACCCGGCCAAACTTGGGCAGTGTATGGCTTCCCGTCTGGGTATTTTATAAAGACTCCTTTTGATAAACCATCTTCATACGCTGAGTAACCCTTTTCAACTTTAATGCCCGGGTCGACAATTACTGTTGTATGAACACCTGCTTCACTTAACTTATTTAACAGGGTTTTAGGATTTTTAAAACGCTCAGGATGCCATGTGAAAATCTTATAAGCATCCATATAATGGATATCAAGGTATATTACGTCAAGTGGGATTTTGCGTGACCTGAATTCATTTACAACCGATAATACTTCAGTATCAGGAAAATAACTCCAACGACACTGCTGATAACCCAAACTCCAGATGGGAGGTAGATTTAATCTGCCGGTTAAATTGCCGTACAACGACAAGATACCTTTAATATCGCGATCATGAATAAAGTAGTAATCCATTTCACCATCATCGGCGCTGAAAGAGCTGAAACGATCATTGCTTGCGCCAAAGTTAAATCTTGATCTATGAGTATTGTCGAAAAAGATACCATAAGATTTTTCGTTAACAACTCCAATATAAAAAGGAATGGTTACATAAAGAGGATCATCCTGTGGACCGTACCTTGGATTATCAGTATTCCAGTTCTCATAGGCACTTCCGATCCGGTCGAGGTTACCTGTTTTTTCACCTAGTCCAAGAAATCGTTCACTCTGTTGTAGCGTTTTATAGGTAGTAACTTCAGTGCCTATCCAAGATGTCCCAAATTGGCGATCGTCGGCGTTTAGCAAAGTTCCATCTGCAGAAAATATTGTAAACCTCACTGGAGTTTTAGATATGTGCACCTTTAATGATTCTGTTTCAAGAACCAGATTATCACCTTCATCTTTAACATTGACTTTTACCTTTTCAGGTTTTGCTATTACTGCATAAGAGAACTTTTCCGTAAATTCTTCTTTCACAATTCTAATTCTTACAATGCCTTCATCGAAAATCTCCAGCGAAGCTTTACCATAATCAGTTTCAATTAGTAACGACTGATTAAGGTGATTATAAGAGATTAAATTTCCCAGCGATCTGTTAGCAGACTTTTGTGCAAACGTATGATTCATTAAACCTAAAATTATAAAAGAAATGATCTTTAAGCTATTAGTTCTCATGGTTACCGGAAATTAAAAACCCGGCAGTGGCCGGGTTTTAATGCTAAATTATTATCTGAACATAATCTGGTATGACCATCCGGGTACTGTTATGCGTGTGTTTTTGTCGAGCATTACTGTTTCGCCGGTAAATAATGTTCTAAAGTTATTTCTAAAATCCTCATCATTAAGTGCAACAGTTACAGGCTCGGCATTCATATTGAAAATACCTAGAACTTGATTATTACTCTTTGTTCTAAGTACAACGAATACCTTATCATCACTATCGGTTTTAATCCTTTTCCATGAACCGCCTTCTTTTCCGTTATAAAGAGCAGGATGTGAAGATTTTAAACTTAATATTGTCTGGTAATATTCTGCCATAGGATATGTGCCCCAATCAACCTGATCTTTCTCGAAAAATTTAAGTCTTTTATTCAGAGCAGATTCTTGTCCGGTATAAACAAGTGGCATGCCCGGAATTACTGTACACAAAGCAAAGAATGATTCAACAGCTTTTTCATGACGTTCAAACTCAGTACCATTCCATGAGTTTTCATCATGATTTGTAATGAAGTACATCCTATATGCATCTTCAGGATAAAGAGTGTCATTCTTTCTCAGGTAATTTTCAACATCATTAGGACCTGCTTCGCCCTTGTATATTTTATTAAGCAGATGGTGAAACTCCCAGCCATAGGTCATGTCGAAAGCTGTGTGGAATTGAGGTCCTTCTGCTTCAGCAAGCATAAAAACAGGCTTTATCTTATCGAGTTCTGTTCTTGCAGTATTCCAAAAATCCATTGGCACTTCACCTGCAACATCGCATCTGAAACCATCAATATCATAATTGGTAACCCAATATTTCATTGCATCGATCATGTAATTGCGTAGCTCAGGTACGGTGAAGTCGAATTTTACAACATCAGTCCAGTCAAATGGAGAATGCATATTACCTGTTGAATCTCTTTCATACCATTCGGGGTGAGTAGTTACTAATTCATTATCCCACGCTGAATGATTTGCAACCCAGTCAATAATAACCTTCAAGCCTTCATTATGTGCTCTTTCAACAAATCGTTTGAAGCTAACTGAGTCGCCGAACTCAGGGTTTATACCTTTATAATCTTTTACTGAATAATAACTGCCGAGTGAACCTTTTCTGTTTTCAACTCCTATTGGATGAATAGGCATTAGCCATATAATATCGGTACCGAGCTTTTTTATCCTTGGCAGATGACCTTCGAGAGCCTCAAATGTGCCTTCAGGGGTAAATTGCCTTATATTTACCTCATAAATACTTACATTGGTGGTCCAGTCAGGATGTTTTACCTGCTTAATGGCGTTATCGATATTCTTCTCATTTTTTTCGTTATTACAAGCACTTAAGCCGAGCAATAAGATCAGGACTGTAAGAAAGTAGTTTCGATAAATATTCATGATCATAATGGATTTAATGATTAATTAGTGACATAGCAAATTTACGATTATAAACTCAATATAGTGCAGTCAATCAACTATTATCTATATAAAAATATAGACAGAACCTCCGTCAAGTGGTTCTATCTATACTATTCACACTTAAGTTATAATTAATGTGTTATGAATTTTCAACTGTAGGATTATTACCTGTTTCCAGATATTCCTTTAGATTTTTAACATCTTTTTTAACCATGTTTTTGAACACGGGACTAAACAACTTAGCAACATTTTCACCAATAACACCGCCAGGGGCACGGTATGAAATTTCAGCATCTACTTGGGTTACATTGTTTCCTGCTTCTCTGAAATTTACTGTGCCATAATTTTCAATGTCTGAATTTGGTAATGAATGCCAGCTAATGTGACGATCGGGAATTTCTTTAAGAATGTTGGCTCTCCATGACATTGTAGCAATGCCTCCGGGTATTTTAGCTCTCCATTCAGAAAGTTTATTATCGATTTGATTAACTGACTCCAGATGTTCCATGAATAATGGTAAGTTTTCAAGTCTCCGCCAGAAATTATAAACTTCTGATGGTGAACGATTAATGTTTACCGTTGCACGAATAGTTAGATGTTCGGTTGGTTCTTCAAGAGTGTCGGTATTAAGCATCTTATACGCTCCACAATAACCACTTATACCTCTGAAAAGTAAATATCCTGAGGCCAGTAATCTGAGTTTTCCCACTCTTCCTGATGCAAGAGAACTCACCAACAAAACAGAACCGGCAGCAATAGAAATAAGCCTGTCAGTAGTTCCAACATTTTTTTCCAGACCACAACAATTTGAATCTCTCATAATTTTTAGTTTAAAAATGATAAATGAATTAATTCTCCATACTCTTCGCCCCGGTAAATTATCTAACATATCTTATATTAAGTTGTTTGCTCAAACCTTAATTATATTGTTAATACACTTGAAGATAACTGAATAAAAAAAGAGGGATTGGATACTAACCAACCCCTCTTTTTAATCTGTAGAATCTATTTACTTAAGCAGGAAAAGATCGTCGCTGAGTTTGCTGTTTATCTTTACAGCAAGAACATTCAGGTCAATTACCTGTGGTCCCATTGATTGACGAATTTTGTAAGGGAATTTGATTCCATTAACTGCTTTGTAGTCAGAGTATTCAACAACACCCTGCTCACTAATTTCACGAATGAGAAGGTTAGACTGTACATCATAATACATCGTTGATGTTTTTCCTGAAGGCTTTTGTAATGTAACTTTATAAGCTTCAGCTCCTTCAATCGTTTCAATTCCTTCCAGGTTTAATTTCATCGATGGCTCAAGATATTTAAGTTCAGGAAATAAAGCAGATTCCATTTTCATATCCTCTAATTCATCGGCTTCCATTTTTTTATTCTCACCGCCCATAGGTGATATCATTGCACCTTCATTTCCATTAACAACTATTTTCTGGAAAACCATATCACCGGCACCAATTTTCATCATGTACTTGTTGGGAGCCTTTTTGTAGATATCAAAACCAATTACCATACCCTGCATGTTTGTAGATGCATTAATAGTAATGTCTTTTACCTTCGACATTGCCTTTTCTCCACCAATTGCAGCAATATACTTTTTAACAACCTCATTGGCGGTTAAACCTGTAGGAACATCTTTAAGCTTTTTGTTAGGATCGAACTCGTTACCATCAGTATCAAAATACTTTATTGGCTGTTTACCTGCAAAAGGCTCAAGCTTAGGTAAAATCTCCGAAGCATTACCAACGGCAAGTATATAGACGTTATCGGGCTGAATGTACTTCTTTGCCATAGCTGTAACATCGTCAGCGCTAACAGAAGCAAGATTCTTCAAATAGTTTGCATAATAATCAGCCGGTAAATTATAGCGGGCAGTATTAATAGCAAAATTTGCTACTGTTTGTGGATTCTCAAGACTGAGAGCAAAATTGCCCGACATGTAATTCTTAACTAAACCAAGCTCATCGGCAGGAACAGGCTCAGTACGTAATCTATTCATTTCAAATAGAATCTCCCTAACTGCACTGTCTGTTACCGAATTGCGAATCTCAGTAGTAGCTTTAAAATTTCCAATATACTTATCAGCAGACAAACTTGAATATGCTCCATAAGTAAATGCATGTTTTTCTCTTAGATTATTGAATAGTCTGAAAGTTCCACCACCAAGTATTGTATTAGTTACGCGTGCTTTAATTGCATCTTCCGAACCTGGTTGAAGCATCACAGGGTAACCAATTGATAGGGTAGTCTGTACCGCATCAGGACGGTCAACTATAGCAACAATTGTGTTTGAAGGAGTTTTAGGATTTGTAAGGTTTACATTCATTACATCACCTTTTTGCCAGTTGCCAAAGTACTTTTGCATAGACTCTTTTGCTTCTGCAAGTGTAATATCGCCAACTACCGCCATATAAGATATCTGTGGCTTGAAGTACGCTGAATAGAATGCTTTACAATAATCAGCATTTATAGTTTTCAAACTTTTTTCAGTCATATTTTCACCATAAGGGTGATTATCACCGTAAAATAGCTTTGAGCTTACTCTCTGACTAATAGCAGATGGTTCATTCTTTGAAGCCATTAAGGCCGAAATTGATCTTGTTCTGATTTTTTCAAGCTCATCTGCATTAAATGAAGGATTTAGAAGCACATCAGACATTAACTGCAGTAAACGCTCATTGTGCTTTTTTAATCCCGAAGCATACATTCCATTGCTGCTTGTACTTAAACTAGCTCCAATAAAATCAATCTCTTCGTCAAGCTGTTCTTTCGACATAGTTTTAGTACCGGTTCTCAATAATTGCCCAGTTATATCAGCCAATCCGGTAACTTCACCTTCCTGAACGGGAGTGTAATCGATTAACAATGAATAGGTAACTCTTGGAATTTTATGATTTTCAACAACAAATACTTTCAAACCATTATCGAGAGTAAATGATTCGTATTTGCCTATATTGATTTCGGGTGCAGGGCCAGCTTGTGGTCGTACACTACGATCTAATTCAGTTTGTTGTTTGCCTTTTTTTTGTGTTGTCTGCTTACCCTGACTGTATGTAAGAGTAGGAACAACAACAAAGATTGCTATTAATGTTTTTAAGATATAGTTTTTCATGATCGGGTACTTTTTACATGGTTGTTTTTGGTAAATAATATAATACTACCCTGTTATCTTCAGTAAGGTATTGGTTGGCAACTCTTTTTATGTCTTCTTTAGTGACTTTCATATAGCGTTCCAATTCGGTATTAATCAGATTTGCATCTTTGTAATACATGTGATAGTCTGACAGATTTTCGGCTATGCCTGCCATTGTTGAATTCTGAGTTACGAACTCAACTTCAATCTGATTTCTCAGTTTCTCGAATTCACGATCTGAAAGAACCTCTGTCTGAACCTTTTTTATTTCAGCATTAATTGCATCTTCAAGATCATTTGGTTGAATACCCATGTTAACAATACCGAAAACCATGAATAAACCCGGATCTTCGAGTGCCAATGGATAAGCACCTACATACATTGCTTTTTCTTGTTTATCAACAATCTCTTTATTGAAACGAGAGCTTTCACCTCCCGAAAGGAGTGTTGTTAACATCGAAATAGCATAATGATCGGGTGTTCCCATTGCCGGAATATGATAAGCCTGAGCAACAAGCGGAAGTTGTATATTATCAAAAACAGTGTCGCGTACCTCTGATGTCATTTTAGGCTCAACAATATTTGGTCTTTTAATCTCTTTAGTACCCTTAGGTATACTAGCAAAGTATTTGTCAATCAGACTCTTGGTTTTATCATAATCAATATCGCCTGCAATTGATAATGTTGCATTATTTGGAACATAGTAAATGGAATGGAAATCCATGAACTCCTGAAGAGTAGCATTATTAATTGATTCAGCAGATCCTATTGGAGTCCATCTGTATGGATGATTTTTATAGGCTCTGTTAAAAATATTCTCCATCAGCGTTCCGTACGGACGGTTATCGTATGATTGTTTTCTCTCTTCTTTAACAACACTTCTCTGTGTTTCAACACCTGTGCTATCAATTTTAAGATGTACCAATCGTTCTGATTCCATCCATAAACCTAACTCAAGCTGGTTAGATGGGAGCAAAAGATAATAGAAAGTTCTGTCGAACCAGGTATTTGCATTTAGCTGAGCACCTGCGTTCATTGCTATCTTGTCGAATTCACCACGTCCAATATTTGCACTACCTTCAAACATCAAATGTTCAAAGAAATGTGCAAACCCTGTTCTTTGCGGATCTTCATTCTTTGATCCAACATGATAGGAAATTGTTACAGCAACAATTGGCTTGGTATTGTCTTTATGAAGTATAACGTGTAAGCCGTTAGGCAAGTCATACTCAACAAATTCAATTTTGTTCTGTGCATTTACCGCATTGATGCATAAAAATGCAACGCAGATAAATAACACCCTTTTTAATGTGAACTTCATAGGTTTGAATTAATTAAGGATTTTATAATAAGTGTTTATGTTATTTAAACTTATAGGCTCGGGCTATTCAAGACTTCGGTTAATATAACCGCTATAGTCAGTAAGCCTCGGTACATATTCATCATTAAAGAGATGAGAGGAGATTAAAAAATCGGCAGTCGATCTGTTGCAGGCTGTTGGTATATTATAGAGAACTGTAATACGCAACAAAGCTTTAACATCTACATCATGCGCCTGTGGCATCATTGGGTCCCAGAAAAAGATCATCAGATCAATATCTCCACTTACAATCATACTACCTAACTGCTGATCACCTCCTAAAGGCCCTGATTTCAATTTAAGTAATTCAATTTTATCAAATTGCTCCTCGTCAAGATTGCTTTTTAAATTCTGCTCAATCATCCTTCCGGTAGTACCAGTGCAAACGATTTTATGGTTTATGAGCTTTGTTGCATTAAATTCAACCCACTCCATAAGGTCAAGCTTTCGGTTATCATGAGCAACCAGAGCAATCGTTTTCCTTGAATTCATTGTTATATATTAAAATAACAAAAGTAGTGAATTCTTATAATCAGTCAATCAAATATGGTGTGTTAAATTTTGTAAAACTTATTTGTGACTTCTATTAGAGAATTAATAGCTAATTTTGCACCGCTTTTTAAAGTTCATTGCTTAGAAATTAATTATTTAACTAACATAATCCTTTTGAATGAATAGGGTATTAGTATTAACAGGTGGTGGCGACTGCCCCGGATTAAATGCTGTAATCAGGGCAATTGTTAAACGTGCTACCAAAGAAAAAAACTGGGAAGTAGTAGGAAGTATAGAGGCTTTCAACGGAATTCTAAGAGAGCCAACCGAAATTGTTATCCTTGATGAGAAAGCTGTTTCGGGCATACATTATCAGGGTGGTACAATAATTCAAACAACCAATAAGGGTGGTCCGTTTGCTTGGCCGGTACGTCAAAAAGATGGCACATACATCGCAGTTGATCGCTCAGATGAGATGATCAGAAAAATTCAATATCTAGGTATTGATGCAGTTATTAATATAGGTGGCGATGGTTCACAGCGTATATCACAGCAATTGTATGAGCAAGGTCTGAATATTATAGGTGTTCCCAAAACTATCGATAATGATCTGTCGGCTACCGACGCAACTTTCGGTTTCCAAACAGCTATTCAGATAGCTACTGATGCAGTAGATAAACTTGTAACTACTGCAGCAAGTCATAATCGTGTTCAGATACTTGAAGTTATGGGTCGCAATGCCGGATGGATAGCTCTTAATGCTGCTGTTGCCGGTGGTGCCGAAATATGCTTGCTTCCCGAATTCCCATATGATATAAATAAGGTGCTTGAAAAGGTTGAGTCGCGTTTCCAGAAAGGCCGTGGTTTTATCAATATTGTAATTGCTGAAGGTGCCAGAAATATACAGGGTGATACAGTTGCAACCAAAAGTAAGGAAGTCGGGTATGAGAATGTGCGCTTAGGTGGCGTTGGTTTCCTTCTCGAAGAGGAGCTAAAAGCTGCCGGTTGCGAGCATAGTATAAGAACTACCGTTCTTGGTCATCTGCAACGTGGCGGTATTCCGATTGCTTACGATAGAGTGCTTGCAACTCAGTATGGAGTGAAAGCCATGGAGTTAGTACTGGCAGGTGAGTATGGCCGAATGGTTTCATATCGTCATCCTTATATTACTTCGGTAACTCTCAAAGAGGCTATACAGAAACCTAACCTCGTTGATGCTGAAACAGCATTGATGAAAACTGCAAGAGGTATAGGAATCTCTTTCGGTGATTAAGCCTATTTTTTTATTATAAAATGATATAAAAGTATGCCAACAACAGCTCCGCTGATGTTGGCATACATATCATATATCGAATAACTTCGTCCTATCTTCATTACCAACTGGAATACTTCCATGCCGAAGCCCCAGGTGATCGCAAAAATTAAAGCCAATAAATACATCCTTCCCCGGCTCATAACTGATCTGTGGTAATGAGACCTCTTGCTTCCATCATCTACTGCCCACAGAAATAAAATACAGTAACCAAAGTACATCGTAAAATGAACTATTTTATCTGCATAAGGTAATTGTATTAATTTGGGTGCCATTGAAGGAGGCATGAGTGAACCAAAAGCTATCACGGTTATGTACGATAGAAAAAGAAACCACCGATAAATCTTTGGAATAGAAAAAAGAAGCTTCCGTAAGTAGGTTTTCAATCAAATAAGAGAGTTATAGATACCGCAAATTCTTTAATTCTAAACAAAGGTAAGCAATTTGGTTAATTAGCCCACTCATTGTTATACATGATCTATACTGAAATCTTAATTTATTTTACTTTCTTGCCCAATCTTCTTATGCTTCATTTGTTACTATATTAAAAACCTGAGATTAAATCTTCATTAAACCTGTAAAAGCATAGCATTGATCTTACATGTCGATAGTTTAAATAATCGCTTTTTTCTTAATTTCGCAGAAAAAACCAGTATGCTCTTGCGACTGCTCTACTTAATAACAGTAACATTGATGGTTACTTCATGTAATAAGGGTAAAACCGTTGTCGATCTGATAATTAGGAATGCTGTAGTCTATACAGTCGATAGTTCATTTTCAATGCAAACCACCATTGCCGTAAGCGAAGGAAAGATAGTTGCAGTTGGTGATGAAACCAGTATAGGAGAGTTATATCGCTCCGATTCAATCTACGACGCTCAGGGAAGAGCTATTTATCCTGGTTTTATAGATCCGCACAGCCATTTCTATGGTTACTCTCTGAACCATCAATATGCTGATCTTACCGGGGCAAAGTCATTTGAAGAAGTTGTTGAGATACTAAGACAAAGACAAAAGTCTTCGCCAACAGAATGGGTTGTTGGCAGAGGATGGGATCAGAATAACTGGCCTACTAAAGAATTTCCTGATAATAAAATACTTAATGAGGTTTTCCCCAATAAACCTGTAGTTTTAATAAGAATCGATGGACACGCTGTTCTTGCTAATCAAACGGCCATTAATTTATCAGGCCTTAAGCCAGATAATCTTAATAATCCTGCCGAAGCTATAATTATTAAAGGACAGTTTACAGGTATTTTTAAAGAGTCACTTGCCGATACACTTCGTAATATCATTCCTGTTCCTTCAGGAAGGATGCTGGCAGATCTTATGATCAAATCAGCTTATGAGTGTTATGAAACCGGCTTAACTATGGTTACTGAAGCCGGTGCCGATCCATGGCTGATTGATTTTTATGACAGTCTGCATAACGAAGGCAGTCTTAAGCTTGCACTATATGTAATGTTGAATCCAACAGAGCAAAATGTTGCAAGGTTTATAAGAAAAGGGCCTGTAAAGCGTGAAAAGCTAAATATTAGATCAATAAAGTTATACGCTGATGGAGCTTTAGGTTCAAGAGGAGCATGTATGCTTAATCCTTATAGTGATGATCCTAAGAATTATGGAATCATGACTATCACCCCCGAGGAGTTAGGGAAATGGTGCGTTTTAGGCTATGATAATGGATATCAGATAAATACTCATGCAATAGGTGATTCAGCGAATCGTTTAGTGCTTAATGTTTACAGCAATTACCTCTTACCCGGCAATGATTTAAGATGGCGTATTGAACATGCGCAGGTTGTTGATCCATCTGATTTCAAAAAATTTGGCGAGTTTTCTATAATACCTTCTGTTCAGGCTACACATGCAACGTCTGATATGGGTTGGGCAAAAACCCGTATTGGCAAAAGAATTAGAAATGCTTATGCATACAAACAGTTAATGAAAGAGAACGGTTGGCTGCCGAATGGTACCGATTTTCCTATTGAGCATATTAGTCCTTTCTACACATTTTATTCTGCTGTTGAGCGCAAAGATCTTAGAGGTCTACCACAAAATGGTTGGCAACGTGAAAATGCCTTAAACAGGCGCGAAGCATTGCGTAGTATAACTATTTGGGCCGCTAGAGCTTGTTTTGAAGACGATCGGCGTGGAAGTATAGAACCAGGAAAAAATGCTGACTTCATTATTGTGGATCGTGATATAATGCAGGTGAAAGCTAACGAAATACCTCATACTAAGGTTGTTAGAACTTATATCGACGGACAACCGGTGTATATAAGATAGAAGGTAAAATTGAACATTTGTTTTTGTTGCCTTGTTATCAAGGCTCTATGACAAAAATAGTTAACCACCACATACTACTTCTCCTTTTAAGTTTGCTATTGAATCCATTTTTGGCTATTCAACAAGGCACTGCTCAAAATACAACCCGCGTTACCGGAAACAACAAACTTAAAATTGTTGATTTCAGCGGTATAGAGAGTATTATTAACCAAAAAAGTGATACAACTTATATCATAAATTTCTGGGCTACTTGGTGTGCACCATGTATTAAGGAGTTGCCGCACTTTCAGAAAATTCATGATAAATATAGTAATCAAAAGATCAGAGTGCTTTTGATAAGTTTGGATTTCGAAAAACAAGTAGAATCGAAGGTTGTTCCTTTTATCAGGAAAAATAAACTAACTCCGGAAGTAATTGTATTGAATGACCCTAAGTCGCATATCTGGATTGATAAAGTTGATAAATCATGGTCAGGAGCAATCCCGGCAACATTGTTTATTAACAATAAGAAGAGGGCATTTTACGAGAAGGAATTTGAATACAATGAACTTGAGCTCATTGTAAAAGGATTTTTAACTGATTAATAATATTTAACTCAAAAACACACTGTTTGTGTTTGAATATTTTAAAGACTGCAGCATAAATAAACAAAACAAAACTTAAAGAAAATAAAACAATGAAAAAGATAGTATCATTACTGGCTTTAAGCTTAATTTTCATAGTATCAGCCGTAGCACAAGGTTATCAAGTTGGAGACATAGCCTCCGATTTCAAATTAAAGAATGTTGATGGTAAAGAAGTGTCACTTTCTGATTATAAAGATGCCAAAGGATATGTTGTTATTTTTACCTGTAACCATTGCCCTTACTCAATAGCGTATGAGGATAGAATTATTGCGCTAAACGATAAATATGCTCCGCTTGGGTATCCTGTTATTGCTATAAATCCAAATGATCCTGCGGTTTCACCGGGCGATAGCTATGCTGATATGCAAAAAAGATCTAAAGAAAAGAAGTTTACATTTCCTTATCTTTTTGATGAGGGACAAAAGGTATATCCACAGTATGGTGCAACCAGAACACCGCATGTTTACCTTTTAGATAAAACAACAGAAGGAAATAAGGTAGCCTATATCGGGGCAATTGATAACAATCATCAAGATGTTGCTGCAGCTGATCAGAAGTTTCTTGAGAATGCCATCGAGTCATTAAGGCAAAATCAGAAGCCTCAACCTGATTTTACAAAAGCGATTGGTTGTACAATTAAAACGGCTCGTAAGTAAGCCGTAAATCACTTTCTTACAAAGTGCGGCATGCTTTCAGGAAGTACAATTGATATCTCGACCAAGCCTGCAGGCTGATTGTCATCATACCAAGGGCATTGAAAGATTAGCTTTTTAACACCTTCTTTCTCAATTGTATAAGCGTTGGTCTTGTTATCTGAAAGCAGGCTTGCAATTACAGTTTGCGACTTAGAGTTATGGCAATCATTAAGAGCTTTCCCGATTAAATCATAGCCACCATATTTGCCAAAGACTTCGGCCGACTTATCATTCATTTCAATGATTTGACCATCTTTGTTTGCAACAGTAATAGCAACAGGAATAGTTTTGAGCCAAGGTTCCATAGATATAATATAAAATATAGTAAAGAGGGTGCAAAAATAGAGGAATTATGTTTGGATTAACCAAAATCTTTGTATATTTGCACCCTCAAAACGGCTCCGTGGCTCAACTGAATAGAGCATCTGACTACGGATCAGAAGGTTACAGGTTTGAATCCTGTCGGAGTCACTGAAAACATCTAAAGGGCTTATAAATCAAAGATTTGTAAGCCCTTTTTCTTTATATGCAATTCTCCTGTTCTATGCATTTAGTCGTTCACCGCAATGCTTACAGTGGGTGGCATCGAAATCATGACCTTCACGTAAGCAGTTAGGGCATACCTGAGTAGTGTGGATAGCTCTTTCCTTATATCTCGAAAATTCAGCCGCAAATATTCCTGTAGGTACGGCTATTATGGAATACCCTATTATCATAACCATGCTTGCAAATAACTTTCCTAGTCCCGTTTGGGGTGAGATATCTCCGTAACCAACAGTTGTTATTGTAATAATAGCCCAATAAATGCCAGTTGGAATGTCTGTGAAGCCATGCTTTGGTCCTTCAATCACATAGAGAATTGAACCCATGATTGTTACAACAAAGGCAAGTATGAAAAAGAATATTATTATCTTCTGTATACTTGATTTAATGGCTAAACTCAACAACTCACCCTCAGTAATAAACCTTGATAGTTTCAGTACTCTGAAAACCCTTAATAGTCTTAATATCCTGATGTTTATAAGATAGTGTATGCCGGGTATTAGCAGACTTACAAAAGTTGGTAATATTGCTAGCAAGTCAATAACTCCAAAGAAACTTGTAATATACGAAAGCTTCTTTCTTACAACATATATCCTCAATATATATTCAACAGTAAATAATAGAGTAAAGAACCACTCGCCTATAGCAAAAAAGATTCTGAGAGAAGGATTGGATGTATTCATACTCTCAAGAATGACGATTAATACACTTAATACAATCGACCATATAAGAACGATATCAAACAGACGACCTGCTTTTGTATCGGCTTCAAATATTATTGTGTAAAGCTTCTCTTTGTCCAAAGTTTTCAACTTTGCCATACTTATTAATTAATTCTATCCAACAACAACAAATAACTTATCTTGATTGATAAAAAGGCAAAAGCTTTGTTTGTTTTTCATTATAATAAAATGCAATATACAAAAATGATAAAAAAGTTCAACGATCATCAATAAATAATGAGTAATAGTTTGTGATATAATCATTAAACAATGAATACCTATGGAGCTATGGTAACAACCTCTAAAAGTACTTCTAAAGGGTAATGGAAATACAAATAGTAAACTTCTAAAATTAAAAGAACACTATGTTAAAAGTATGATAACACTATGTTAAGTCTATGTTAAAGATAGACATGACATAGAGTTGACATAGGGTTAACATAGAGTTGACATAGAGTTGATCCAACTTTAGCTAATGTATTATTAAACTCTACATGTAAATGCATGCACTTTAAGCCATCAAAATTCTATTAAGAATTAATATCTGGATATAGGTAGTACCTTATCCAAATCTTCAAAAAAAAAAGGCCGCTTGTTTATAAGCAGCCTTCTTTTTCAATATTGTAGAATGCAATTAATTATGCATAATCCGATCTATTATCCCAGTACTGAAATATCGAACATCTCTTTGGCATATACACCTGCATTTAGCTTCTCTCTGATATCTTTATAAGCATTTATTGTATAATTAACATCATCGAGCGTATGAACCGCTGTAGGAATAAGACGAAGCAATATAACACCTTTAGGAACTACAGGGTAAGTAACAATTGAACAAAAGATGTTATGGTTAACTCTAAGATCAACAGTAATTTGAGTTGCCTCAGGCACTCCACCTTCAAGAATTACCGGAGTAACCGGAGATTTTGCATTACCCAGGTTAAATCCTGCATCTTTTAATCCTGATTGCAAAGCGTTTACTATCGTCCAAAGTTTATCTTTCAGTTCAGGATGCTTACGAATTAGGTCGAGTCTTTTCAGAGAACCAATTACTATTGGCATAGGTAATGACTTAGCGTAAGTTTGAGATCTCATGTTATGTCTGAGATAGTCGACAACATCAGCTCTTGTGGCAACAAAAGCGCCAATTCCAGCCATGGCTTTAGCAAATGTGCCAAAATATATATCAACACCGTCAATTACATCCTGTTCCTGATGAGTGCCAGCGCCGGTTGCACCCATTGTGCCAAAACCGTGAGCATCATCAACTAGTAGTCTGAAATCATACTCTTTCTTTAATTCTACTATCTCTTTCAGTTTACCCTGATCGCCGGTCATTCCATATACACCTTCAGTAATTACAAGTATACCACCACCGGTTTCTTCAGTAATCTTACGTGCTCTATTAAGCTGTATCTTAAGGTTTTCGATGTTATTGTGAGGATAAACAAAGCGTTTTCCTATATGAAGACGAACGCCATCAATTATACAAGCATGCGCCTCATAATCATAAACTATAACATCTTTACGATCAACAAGTGAGTCGATAATAGAAACCATGCCCTGATAGCCGAAGTTTAGAAGGAAAGCATCCTCTTTACCAACAAAAGCAGCAAGTTCACGCTCAAGTTGCTCATGATATTTTGTTTGGCCTGACATCATTCTTGCACCCATAGGATAAGCTAAACCCCATTCTTTGGCAGCAAGAGCATCTGTTTCACGAACTTCGGGATGATTTGCGAGACCCAAGTAGTTGTTTAAACTCCAAACGAGCATTTCTTTGCCTCTGAAGGTCATTTTATTGCCAATTTCCCCCTCAAGCTTTGGAAACATGAAATATCCATCAGCCTGCTTGGCGTACATGCCAAGTGGTCCCAGGTTAGCTACTCTTTTTTCAAATATGTCCACAGTAGATGATTTTTAGTTGAATTAAATGATAAAGTTGCTGCAAAGCTAAATAATTCTTTAAAACAGCATGATGTATAAACGGAGAATTTTATAACTTATAAAGTTAATAATGTAGTTTAAAAAGAAGGATTATTACAACAAAACAACTAATACGCTTGTTTACGTACGCCACTTTAGCACCTGTTAAACAAGATGAGTATCAATATTTTCTGGTTTAGAAGAGACCTGAGGCTTGCTGATAATCACGCGCTTTATCAAGCTCTCGAATCTGAAAAACCTGTTCAACCATTATTTATTTTCGATACCAATATTCTCAATAAACTGAAATCTGATGATCGCAGAGTGAAATTTATTCATGATCAGATAATTGTACTGAATAATGAACTTAACAGATACAACGGTAGTCTTATGATTCGCGTTGGTGATCCTTATGAAGTTTTTGAGAAACTGCTTGAAGATATTGACATAGTGGATGTATATGCAAATGAAGACTATGAACCTTATGCTCTAAAAAGAGACAAAGCAATACATGAACTGCTTCTAAAAAAGAGGAAAAATCTATTGCTCTTTAAAGATCAGCTCATTTTCCATCCGGACGAAATACTTAAAACCGATGGCTCACCTTATGAAATATTCACTCCTTTCAGCAAGAGATGGAAGCAGAGCCTTAAAGAAAACAGCACAGATGAATATCCCTCACTTAAACATCTTGAAAACATTAGGGAGACAGAGAACTCAAAAATTCCAACACTTCAGGAACTAGGATTTAAAGATACCAATGCAATCTTCCCTACAAAGGAACCTCCCGTAGCTATTATACGTAATTATGCTGAAACTAGAAATTTACCTTCTGTGAAGGGAACAACACAAATTGGAATACACATACGGTTTGGTACTGTTAGCATAAGAGAATGTGTTAGGCTTGCAATCCAGCACAGTGAAGTGTGGCTTAATGAATTGATATGGAGGGAGTTTTTCACTCAGATGATATTTCATTATCCGCATCTGACTAATAAATGTTATAAGAAAAAATACGATAGAATTACATGGCGCAACAATGAAGAAGAGTTTGAACGATGGAAATCGGGCACTACAGGCTACCCGTTAGTAGATGCGGGAATGCATGAACTATCAGAAACTGGATTCATGCACAACCGTGTACGGATGGTAACTGCAAGTTTTCTGGTTAAACACCTCTTAATTGACTGGCGGTGGGGTGAAGCATGGTTTGCTGAAAAATTGCTCGATTATGACCTTGCTATAAATGTAGGAAACTGGCAGTGGGTTGCAGGTTGTGGTTGTGATGCTGCACCATATTTTAGAATATTTAACCCGATAACTCAACAGCTTAAATTTGATCCCGACAATCAATACATAAAGACTTGGATAACAGAATATGGCACAAATGCCTATCCTGAGCCGATTATTGATCATCAGTTTGCCAGAATCAGATGCCTTGAAGCATACAAAATAGCGATTGAATAAGTATTGAATTATAAAAAATGTTAACTTTGCCGACCAATGCCATATTATTTATTACAAATAGACGTTTGGTGTAAGCTTTATATGTTTAATTTTGCACCATGATCAGAAAACTTTTTCCCCTCATTATTATTTCGCTGCTACTATCATCGTGCAGTAAGTATCAGAAACTATTAAAGAGTACTGATAATGAAAAGAAATATGAAACAGCTATAATGCTGTATGAGAAAAGAGACTTTTACCGGGCTATACAACTTTTTGAGCAACTACAACCTTATTATAGGGGTACTGATAAAGCTGAAAAGATTGCATACTATTATGCTTATGCCTATTACGAAGAAAAGGATTATATACTTGCAAGTTATTACTTCAAACAGTTTTCGGTAAACTATCCAAGTAGCCGTAATGCTGAAGAGGCCGCCTTTTTAAGTGCCTACTGCAATTATCTCGAATCGCCTCCTTCAAGTCTTGATCAGACAACTACCTTAGATGCCATAACCGGCCTTCAGTTGTTTATCAATCAATATCCTAACAGTCAAAGAGTAGGTAGAGCAAACCAACTCATTGATGAGTTAAGGCAAAAGCTTGAAACAAAAGCTTTTGACATTTCGAGTTTATATTTCAGAATGGAGGATTATAAGGCATCAATCATTAACTTTCAGAACCTTATAAAGGACTTCCCTGATACTAAATACAGAGAAACTGCGCTTTTTCATATAGCTAAAGCATCATTTTATTATGCTCAGCGTAGTTTTGATAACAAGAAACCAGAGCGTTATCAGGCTACAGCCGATGCTCTTGATAACTTTATGGCAAGCTACCCTGAGTCAGTATACATGAAGGAAGCTCAGCAGATAAAGAAGAATACTGAAAAAGAATTACAAAATTTGCTAACAATAAAGTAGATATATGGATTATAAAAGAGTTAAAAGCGAATCGCTTGCAGTAACAAGGAATATCCATGAATTAATGGAGCCAACAAGCAATATTTACGAAACGGTTGCTATTTTATCAAAAAGAGCTAACCAGATTTCGGCTGAGCTTAAGGAAGAGTTAACATCAAAGATATCTGAGTTTGCTGTTCCAAACGACAATCTTGAGGAAGTATTTGAAAATCGCGAGCAAATTGAAATAGCCAGGTATTATGAGAATTTACCTAAACCCACTTTGATCGCTATTAATGAATTCCTTAAGGAACAAATACATTACCGTAATCCTCTGAGAGAATCACAACCAGAGTTATATTAGAAATATGTTAAGTGGGAAAAATATACTTATCGGAATCACCGGTAGTATAGCTGCTTATAAAACACCTTTACTAGTGCGCCTTCTTAAAAAGGAGGGAGTGAACGTAAAGATAGTAATGACACAAGGCGCAACAGATTTTGTTACGCCTCTTACTTTATCTACCCTTTCACAACAACCTATTCTTATTGAACCTTATAATAAGATTGATGGTAGCTGGCATAGCCATGTAGAGTGGGGTAGATGGGCTGATTTGTTCATTATTGCACCTGCATCGGCAAATACTCTCGCTAAAATGGCTTCAGGCATTGCTGATAATTTATTAACTACATGTTATCTTGCTGCTAAATGCGATGTGATGTTTGCACCTGCAATGGATCTTGATATGTTTTATCATCCTACTACTGCAAAGAATATCAAAACGTTGCAATCGTATGGCAATATGCTCATTGAACCTCAAACAGGTGAATTGGCTAGTGGTTTATGTGGTGCTGGAAGAATGGAAGAGCCGGAAGTGATTTTACAGATTGTAAAAGATTATTTCTCAAAAAAAAAAGAGCTGACGGGTAAAAAGGTACTTATTACTGCCGGCCCTACCTATGAAGCTATCGACCCTGTTCGTTTTATTGGCAACCACTCATCAGGTTTAATGGGTTTCAGCATTGCTGAAGCCGCTGCTAAAAGAGGAGCCGATGTTGTTCTTGTTTCAGGTCCTGTTAACCTTAAGGTCAACGGAAATAAAATCACTAGAGTAGACGTTACTTCGGCTTCCGAAATGTACAAAGAGTGCATGAACCATGCCGCTGAAGCCGATATCATCATAATGGCTGCTGCAGTTGCTGATTTCACTCCCGAAAAGGTTGAGAAAGAGAAAATTAAGAAGAAGGATGAACTAGTTCTGAAACTTAGAAAAACCGACGATATACTTGCAAATCTTGGGAAAAATAAGAAAGAGGGACAATTCTTGGTTGGTTTTGCTCTTGAGTCGGAGAATGAGAAGGTGAATGCAGTTGATAAACTGAATAATAAAAACCTCGACATGATCGTTCTTAACTCGCTTAAGGATAAGGGAGCAGGATTTGGAACTAATACAAACAAGGTAACATTGTTCTTTTCTGATAAAAAAGAGATCACTACCGATACTCTCCCTAAAAGCATTATTGCAGATACAATTATTGATGCTATATTTGATAAAATTTCAGGTCATTAAGATGAGATACATTATTAGTCTTTTATTACTTCTTTCTATATGCTTTAATACATACAGTCAGGAGTTTAACGTCGTAGTTCAGGTTACATCTCCACAGGTAGAGGGCACCGAAAAGAAAGTATTCGAAACCCTTCAACAGGAGCTAAACGACTTTGTTAATAACCGAAAATGGACTAATTATGCTTATAAGCCTGAGGAGAGAATTGAAGGTACCATCCTTGTAACTGTTAGTCAGAGAGTTTCAAGTGATCAGTTTGTTGCTCGTATGAATGTTGCATTGCGACGCCCTGTGTTTAATTCATCTTATAACACGACACTGCTTAACTACATTGATAAGGATTTCAATTTCACTTATGTTGAGATGCAACCACTTGATTTTAGTGATAACACCTTCATGTCAAACCTTACATCAACTATTGCTTATTATTTGTACATGTATCTTGGATTGGATGCCGACACTTTCTCAAGGAATGGAGGGACTGCATATTACGATAGGGCGCAAAACATTGTAAACCTAGCTCAAAATAGCAATGAAAAAGGTTGGAAAGCATTCGAAAACCAAAAGAACCGATATTGGCTTGTTGAGAATCTTACTAATCCCGCATATTCCGGAATACGTGACGCTTTGTACAGATATCACCGACTTGGGCTCGATCTCATGTCGGAAGATGTTGAAAGAGGAAGAACAGGCATTAACGAAAGCTTAGAGCTACTTCGAAAAGTTAACAGAGAGAGACCCGGTTTATTTATTTTGCAACTATTCCTTGAAGCAAAAAGAGATGAGCTAATAAATATATATTCGGGTGCATCACCAATGGACAAGACAAATGCTGTTAATATCCTAAAGGAAATTGACCCTGCAAGCGCTGCACGATACCAGAGAATTCTTGATGCTAAGCCTTGATTGATGTGCTGATTAATTAAATCAGTAATAGATGATACTTCTGCAATGCACCTTTCAAGTAGAGGTGCATTCATTTTTCATGTCAAAGACATAATTAGATTACCAAGTTGGCGTTCCCTTAAGTCACATTGTGAGATAGTTTACATGGAGATGTTGACATGCAATCCATATCATTAAACTTTATGCCTTAGAATAGCTACTCTTGATGAGGCGATAAATCTATAAAGAGATTATTTTAGTACTTTTGTTAAAAATTTACTGCATTATATGCTCAGAAGGTTGACTATCAATAATTACGCTCTAATTCGTGAACTTGAAATTGAGTTTAATGAACCATTCTCTGTCATAACAGGCGAAACAGGAGCCGGTAAATCTATAATTCTTGGCGCTCTATCGTTGATACTTGGTAATAGAGTTGATCATCTGGTTCTGCCTGATACCGAAAAAAAGTGCTTTATTGAAGGTAGCTTTGATATTGCTAAATGTGATCTTGAGCCATTTTTTGAAGAGAATAACCTCGATTACGACCAAATCTGCATCATAAGGCGTGAAATTACAGCCAGTGGAAAATCAAGGGCATTCATCAATGATACTCCGGTTAACCTTAATCAATTGAAAGATCTTACAAGCAAGCTGATTGATGTACATTCACAACATCAAACTCTACTACTTAAGGAGAACTCTTTTCAATTATCAATAATAGATCAGGTTGCTGATAATCAGAAGCTGATCAAGAAATACAAAGAATTATACAAGAACCACAACAAGCTTAAGAGTGAATTGAATGAGCTTACAATACAGAGTCACAGATCGAAGACTGAGATTGATTACATTCAATTCATTGTTGATGAATTTAATAATGCTGCATTAAAAATTGGTGAGCAGGAAACTCTTGAAGAAGAGTTAAACGTTCAATCACATGCCGAAGAGATTAAAACACGTTTGTATAATGCCATACAAATTCTCGCTAACGATGAGAAAAATATTATCTCGGGTTTAAGAGAAGTTAATAGTCTGGTAAGTGCTGCGACAAAGCATTACGCAGAATTAAATGGCGTAAAAGAAAGATTAGATAGTTGCGTAATCGAGTTAAAGGATATTAACGAATATCTTAACGATACAGTTGAAAGCATAAGTTTCGATCCACAAAGAATAGATGAGATTAATTCGAGGTTAAGTCAAATCTATAAGTTGCAGCAAAAGCATCAGGTAAATAACATTGAAAAGCTTCTTGAACTAGCTAATGACTTTGAAAATAAGATACAAGGCATTGAATTATTAGATGATAAGCTTGCTAAATTAAAAGAAGAAGTTATCAGGAGTTATGACGATTTGATGCTTTGCGCAAATGAATTGTCAAATAAACGCAAGGAGGTATCTGGGTTTATAGAATCTTCGATTATAAACACAGTTTCACAGGTTGGAATTAAGAATGCTATATTTAAAATATCATGGACAAATCTCGATCAACCTCAGAAAGATGGCATTGATTCTGTTAGATTCCTCTTTACTGCGAATAAAGGTGGAGTTCCGGATGATATTTCAAAGATTGCATCAGGGGGTGAGTTGTCAAGATTAATGCTTGCAGTAAAATCGTTGATCTCAACCAATAACATTCTCCCAACAATAATCTTCGATGAGATCGACACAGGAATAAGTGGAGATATTGCTGGAAGAGTTGGTAATATTTTATTAAAGATAGCAGCTAATATGCAGGTTATAACAATAACGCACCTGCCGCAAATAGCTGCTCTGGGGCATGAACATTTTAAAGTATTAAAACTTAATGACGACGATAGTACTTTTTCGACCATTAAAAAACTTGATAGTGAGGAGCAGATAGATGAACTTGCGCTTATGATAAGTGGCAATAATTTATCGCAGGTAGCACGTGAAACCGCACAGGAATTAAAGCTTCAGGCCAAACAGCTTTGAATATTAGAATGTGACGGCAAACATTAAGGATTAATAATTGTTTTGGAGGATATTTTAAATATAAAATCAATATAGGAAGATATTATGGCATTCAATCTGTTAAAAGGAAAAAAAGGAATAATCTTTGGAGCATTAAACAGGCAATCGATAGCCTGGAAAGTTGCTGAAAGAGCACATGCTGAAGGCGCTACATTAGTTCTAACCAATACACCGGTTGCATTGCGAATGGGTGAATTAGATGAATTAGCTGAAGCCACAGGCAGCATGATGATACCTGCTGATGCAACAAATGTTAAAGATCTTGAGAACCTTTTTGCCGAAGCAATGCAGGCATTTGGAGGGAAAGTTGATTTTGTTCTTCACTCCATAGGTATGTCGCCTAACGTTCGTAAGAAACTTCCTTATGATGATCTAAATTATGAGTATTTCTCAAAAACTCTTGATATTTCTGCACTATCATTTCATAAGATGATTCAGACTGCAAAAAAAATGGATGCAATTAATGAGTGGGGTTCAATTGTTGGTCTTTCATACATAGCTGCTCAACGTACACTTTATGAGTACAATGATATGGCAGATGCAAAAGCAGTACTTGAATCTATTGCCAGAAGCTTTGGTTATATATATGGCAGAGAGAAAAAAGTGAGAATCAATACTATATCACAATCACCTACGCCAACAACAGCAGGGCAGGGCGTTAAAGGATTTGATGCGCTCATGGATTTCACTGAACGCATGTCGCCATTAGGAAATGCTGATGCTGAAGAGTGTGCAGACTATTGCATTACATTATTCTCAGACCTTACAAGAAAAGTTACAATGCAGAACCTGTTTCATGACGGAGGGTTCAGTAGTATGGGTATGAGCGCACGGGCTATGCATCAGTATAATAAGAGCCTTGAATGCAAGGAGTGCCGCGAAAATCCACTTAATGTTATGGATGAAGACGCAAGATCTTATTAATGATCTGAAGTTTGCACGAGTAAGTATTCCTTCGTAGTATCTGTATTTCGTTGGCGCTCGAAGAGCTCGACTGATTAGCTATTTCCCACTTTTAAACAACCGACTGACCATTAACTTATCGTTAGTTAAATGGCTATAATGAATTGCTAGTCATTTTGTTGGAATACCACATAAATTTAATTTGGTTGTTTGCTCCAATGTTTTATTTTTGCATCACGGGGAATCTTTTATATAGAAACTTGCATAAGTACTAAATATCAACAGTTTGATAAAAAAAATACACACTTAATCTATGAGTTTTAAAATTATTGTGCTTGCCAAACAGGTACCTGACACACGCAATGTTGGCAAAGATGCCATGAAAGCTGATGGTACCGTAAACAGGGCTGCATTACCTGCAATATTCAATCCTGAAGATTTGAATGCCCTTGAACTGGCTCTGAGGATTAAAGACAGAATAGCTGACAGCGAAGTTATAGTTCTAACAATGGGACCTTTCAGAGCTGCTGAAATCATCAGAGAAGCCATGTATCGTGGTGCTGACAGAGGATATCTTATAACTGACAGGAAATTTGCAGGAAGTGATACTCTTGCAACTTCCTATGCAATATCATTGGCAGTTAAAAAATTAGCTCCATATCATCTGGTTATCTCCGGACGTCAGGCAATAGATGGCGATACTGCGCAGGTTGGCCCACAAACTGCCGAAAAGCTAAACATTCCTCAAATTACTTATGCCGAAGAGATTATTGATGTTACTAGTGATTCAATAACTGTAAAACGTCGTTTGGAAAGAGGTGTAGAGGTTGTTAAATCGACATTGCCTGTTGCAATTACAGTGCACAGTTCGGCACCTGAATGCCGTCATCGTTTAGTTAAAAGATTGATGAAATACAAACATGCACGTACTGTAACTGAATTACAGAATGAGACTAAGGACTATACCGAACTTCATAACCTTAGACCATATCTTCAACTAGAAGAATGGACAGTTGACGATCTGAATGCAGATGTATCATTACTTGGCTTGTCAGGCTCACCAACAAAAGTGAAGAAAATAGAAAATGTTGTATTTCAGTCAAAAGACTCAAAAGTAATAACATCATCAGATAATGACATCGATTCACTGATGAAAGAGTTGCTCAGCAGTCATGTAATTGGTTAAAATCGTTAATAATTAAATTAGAAAAACAGTGAATAATATATTTGTATACTGCGAATTAACAGAAGATAACACAATTGCTGACGTTAGTTTAGAGTTACTTTCAAAAGGACGCAAGCTCGCAACTGATCTTAAGATCCAACTGGAAGCAATTGTAATTGGAAACAATATTAAGGGAATTGAAACACAGGTTTTCCCTTATGGAGTTGATGTAGTGCATGTTGCTGATGATTCAAGGCTTTTTCCATATACGACATTGCCTCATGCAACACTTATTATAGATCTATTTAAGAGAGAAAATCCTGAAATAGCGTTATTTGGCGCTACATCAATAGGCAGAGACCTTGCACCGAGAGTTGCATCAGCTATGCGTTGTGGTTTAACAGCCGACTGTACAAGTCTGGAAATAGGCGATCATTTTGAGAATAAAACACAAACTGAATATAAGAACTTGCTGTATCAAATACGTCCAGCCTTTGGAGGTAATATAATCGCAACGATTATTAACCCCGAAACCCGTCCTCAGATGGCTACTGTACGTGAAGGGGTGATGAAGAAGGAGATATTTGAAGCCAATTATACAGGTGAGGTTAAAAATATAGATTTAAGCGTGCTTAAAGATGAGGATTTTGTGATACAAATCATTGAAAGGCACATGGAGCAGAGTAAAATAAATATTAAGAATGCTCAGGTTATCATTGCAGGAGGTTATGGTGTTGGCTCAAAAGAGAACTTTAATCTGTTATATGATCTCGCAGATGTTTTAGGTGCACAAGTTGGTGCATCAAGAGCAGCGGTAGATGCAGGCTTTGTTGAACATGAGCGCCAAATAGGCCAAACCGGTATAACCGTGCGTCCAAAATTATACATTGCCTGCGGAATTTCGGGAGCAGTACAACATCGTGCAGGTATGGATCAATCAGCAAAGATTATCTCTATCAACACTGATCCAGCTGCACCAATCAATAATATAGCTGATTATACTATAATTGGCAACATCTCGGACGTACTTCCAAAGATGATTAAGTATTATAAGGCAAATTCAAAATAGTGAGCAATAACTTTTAGATAATAAGAAATGGCTAATTTTTATACAGATAACGAAAATCTGAAGTTCCATCTGACTCATCCTTTAATGGAAAAGATAGTCAGGCTAAAGGAAAACGAATATATTGAAAAAGATCAGTTCGATTATGCTCCACGCGATTTTGAAGATGCTATTGACAGCTATGATAAAGTTCTGGAAGTAGTTGGTGAGATTTCAGGTGATATAATAGCTACAAACGCCGAATCGGTTGATCATGATGGTCCGCAGTTAATTGACAATGAAGTAAAATACGCACCTGGTACTGTTGATAATCTCGAAGCCTTGAAGAATGCCGGTCTTATTGGCATGTCGCTTCCTCGTAAATACGATGGATTAAATTTCCCAATGATTCCTTATGTAATGGCTGCAGAGATAGTATCAAGAGCTGATGCTGGTTTTGCTAATATTTGGGGACTACAGGATTGTGCTGAAACTATACATGAGTTTGGATCGGAGGAGATAAAGAATGAGTACTTGCCACGATTCAATAAGGGTGCAACTGCTGCAATGGACTTAACTGAGCCTGATGCAGGTAGTGATTTGCAGGCAGTTCAACTAAAAGCAACATTAAACCCTGCCGATAATACCTGGTATCTTGATGGTGTTAAACGCTTCATCACTAATGGTGATGCTGATATTTCACTTGTACTTGCACGTTCTGAACCTAACACTTCTGATGCAAGAGGACTTTCATTATTTGTATATGACCGTACAAGTCAGGCAGTTACTATCCGCCGTATTGAAAATAAACTCGGTATAAAGGGTTCACCTACATGTGAGCTTGTATTCAAAAATGCTCCTGCAAAGCTTATTGGCGATACTAAGCTGGGATTGATAAAGTATGTGATGTCGCTTATGAATTCAGCACGTTTAGGTGTTGGTGCACAATCAGTAGGTTTAGCTGAAGCCGCATGGCGTGAGGCACAGAAATATGCCGAAGAGAGGGAACAGTTTGGTAAGGCAATTATTCAGTACCCTGCTGTGTATGAACTACTAACAAACATGAAGGTTAAAACAGATGCAATTCGTTCACTTCTCTATGAAACAGCACGTTTTGTTGACATTTACAAAGCTTATTCGTTTATAAGCCATGACCGCAAACTTGATGCTGCTGAGAGAGAAGACTATAAGAACTATCTTAAGCTAGCCGATGTGTTTACCCCCTTACTAAAATTAATGTCGAGCGAATATTGTAATCAGATTGCATACGATGCACTTCAAATTCACGGCGGAACAGGTTATATGAAAGACTTTCCAATCGAAAGGATCTACCGCGATGCACGTATTACAACTATTTATGAGGGAACCTCTCAGTTACAAGTTGTAGCAGCTATACGTGGTGTTACAAACGGGGTATTCGTTAAAGCAATACAAAACTATTTAAGCATGCCGGTTAAAGCTGAATTAGAATACCTTAAGTCGGTTCTTGCTAAAATGGCTGATCAATTTGGCAAGGTTATTGATAAAATTAATGAGTACGAAGAAAGTGAATTTATTGATTTTCATGCTCGTAGATTAGTAGAGATGGCCGGTAATGTGATTATGGGTTGCTTATTACTCCATGACGCTAACAGATCGGATGTTTATAGTAAATCGGCCGAGATCTTTATTAAGCTTGGTAGGGCTGAAAATATCTCTAAAGTAAGTATAATAAACCAGAGTCATCCTAAGGACCTGGGAGCCTACAAAATGTAGTATTATTAATTAGCTTAGGAGTATTAACCTTTTTTACTACTTGCAAAAAACGCTGCCTTCGGGCAGCGTTTTTTTATTACTTGATTATTTGGAATTAGAGTGTTTCATTCTTGCCGTTAATCCAATTCACGATTTTATCTGAGAATGGTTTTTCTTTGGTTGGTAGTACTTCAACTAATTCTCCTTTTTCATTAATTAAGTACTTCTGAAAATTCCATTTTACTTCCGAATCCATCTTTCCGTTCTTACTTTTTTCAGTCAGCCATGAATATAGCGGGTGTTGGTCATCGCCTTTCACAGAAATCTTCTCCATCATTGGGAAGGTAACTCCGCAATTCATCTGACAAAATTCAGCAATCTCTTCATTAGTTCCCGGCTCCTGGTTTCCAAAGTTATTTGCTGGGAAACCGATTATTACAAAGTTCTTATCCTTGTATTGCTTATAAAGATCCTCAAGGTCGCCATACTGTGGAGTGTGGCCACATTTAGAAGCAGTATTAACAATCATCACCTTTTTGCCTTTTAGAGTTGCAAAATCAAATTCTTCACCTGTGAGTGTCTGCACTTTGAAATCATGTAAAGTTTGCTGAGCCATAACTGTTATAGTTGCGAATAGAATTGCTGTAATTAATAATAGCTTATTCATTTTATCATTTTTTAATTTCTGTGTTAACATAGATGAGTAATAAATGTTCATAGCAACACATAGCACTGTTGTGGTGCAATGGTAGTATATTTGCACTAATGAATCTTCTGTTATCATACTTTAAAAGAAAAACTTCGTATCATTCTCTTGAAAAGAATGAAAAAAGAACATTTAAGTTACACCTTGGATTTACTATCACCGATGGTTTTGTAGCTGGTGTTCTTACACTTAATGAGTTTGTTTTTCTTCGAAGTCTAAATGGTAGTACATATCATCTGAGTTTTCTTTTTCAATTTAGCGTTATTGCCTTCATCTTTCTGATATTTATATCCGAGTGGATGAAAAGGGTTAAAAACAAGCAAAACCTTGTGAGACTAACAGGTATATTTACCAGAATGCCTCTTGCAATACTTTTATTCTTCCCTGGTAACAGCGCAAGCTTCACTTTCAATTCAATATATCATTATATTTTCCTCGCTATCTTCTTGGTTTATTACCTTGGTAATCTGGTAATTTTTCCGATGATAAACTTGTTTCTGAAAAGCAATTACAGGCATGAATTTTTTGGTCCGCTGTTTAGTTATTCTACTTTAATTGGCAAGATAGTAATGCTGATTGTTGCTTTTGGTTATGGATGGGTACTTGATATTGACATGATGGCTTACAGATGGGTATTTGCCTTAGCAGCTTTAGCCGGTACAGCATCAACATTTTACTTGTCATACATCAGTTACGTTGATAAGAGCGTGAAAGAGAGAATATCAGGTTTGTGGCCTTCGGTTAGGGAATCGATTAAAACTATGAAGTCTATTCTCAAATACAATATTCCATTTCGCCATTTTGAGTGGGGCTTTATGTTCTATGGCTTTGCTTTTATGAGTACGACTACTGTAATTACTATTTTTTTCGAAAAGGAGTTAGGTCTCAATTACTTCAGTGTGGCAACATACAAAAACAGCTATAATATAATCGCTCTATTCCTCATACCTTTTTTTGGGAGAGCATTATCAAAGATCGATCCTCGGAAGTTTGCGGCTATCACTTTCGGTTCAATAATGCTTTTTATTGGAAGCTTAATTTTAACACATTACATGCCTGTGTACGATTATTATTATGGAGTGAAATTATATTATGGCATGATTCCATTCGTTCTCTTTCATGCAGTGTTTGCAGCTACAATGTCGTTGTTGTGGAGTATAGGATCGGCATATTTCTGTGAGCCTTCAGAAGCTGGTGATTACCAGTCGGTACATCTTTTTCTTACAAGTGCACGTTCATTATTTGCACCTTTATTAGGGGTAATATTCTATGAATTATATGGATTTGTTTTCACATTCGCTGTAGGAATGTTATTCCTGGTAATTGCAATAGGTATCATGATCTGGTCATATAAGAAGGATCGGGGTAATTTTATATATTCAAAATAGACTGTCTATATGAAGATTATTGGTGAAATATCAGAACTAAAGACGATTATATCTGAAAACAGCGCTGTTATCACCTATTTCTATAATGATAGTTGCGCTCCATGTAAAGCTTTACGACCAAAAATAATGGAAATGGTTTCAAGTCGTTTTAGTAAGCTAGATCTTGTTTTTATCGACTCTGAAAAGAATCCTACTATAGCATCAAATTATAATGTATTTGCGAGTCCAACAATCATTGTCTTTTTTGATTCCCGTGAAACGATCAGAGTAAGTAAGTATGTTTCAATATCTGATCTTGAAAGTAAAATAGGCAGATATTATAGCATTTTATTTGATTAAATTCTTGTCAAATGGAGATCTCTACAATTGATAAAGTTCACATTATTAGTGCACTGTATTAGTAAACATGATCAAATGGTTTACGTTATATTTAAATGAAAAAAGTAATATCAACAGGTCGTATTCCGATAAAAATGTGGCTTGAAAATGTTGAAGAGGCTGCACTTGAACAAGCAAAGAATCTTTCGAATCTGCCATTTGCTTTCAAGCATATAGCTTTAATGCCCGATGCTCATGTAGGTTACGGAATGCCAATAGGAGGGGTGCTGGCAACTAAAGGTGTGGTAATTCCAAATGCTGTTGGCGTAGATATTGGTTGTGGCATGTGTGCTTTAAAGACCGATATCACATTCAGAGAATTTTCCATTAAGAAAATTAAAGATGTGCTTGGTGACATACGTAAATTGATTCCGTTAGGTTTTGAGCATCATAACATAAATCAGGATGAGTCTTTTATGCCATCAGGTTATGATATTTCTGTTATGCCTATTGTAAAGGAGCAGTATGATGCTGCATTAAAACAGGTTGGAACACTTGGGGGTGGCAACCATTTTATTGAAATTCAGCGTGATAATGAAGATAATATATGGTTGATGGTGCATTCAGGAAGCAGAAATATTGGTTATAAGGTAGCTGAACATTATAATAAGACGGCAAAAGCTTTAAATGCAAAGTGGTTTGCCGATTTCAGTATAAAAACCGATCTTGCCTTTTTACCTGTTGATACTACCGAAGGACAAGATTACCTGGCTGAAATGCAGTACTGTGTTGATTTCGCATTGAGTAACAGGTCGTTGATGATGCACCGCATCAAAGAAGCTATTCTTGAAAGTTTCCCTTCAGCCACGTTTGGAGATATGATAAACATTGCCCATAACTATGCTACCTTCGAAACCCATTATGGTCAGGAGGTTATTGTACATCGTAAAGGAGCTACATCAGCAAGAGAGGATGAAACCGGGATTATACCAGGTAGTCAGGGCACTAAATCATACATCGTCAGAGGGTTAGGAAATCCCGAAAGCTTTATGAGTTGTTCACATGGAGCAGGTAGAGTTATGAGTCGTAGTCAGGCCATTAAAAACCTGGATCTTAAAGAGGAGATCGCGCGACTAGATAATCAGGGCATAATACATGCAATAAGGTCGCAACGTGACTTAGAAGAGGCAGCCTCAGCATACAAGAATATAGATGAAGTGATGCAACTGCAAACTGATCTTGTTGATATTGTACATGAGCTTTCACCTGTTGCTGTTGTTAAAGGTTAATGTTATTAAACCAGCAGTAATCTACTTAAGGTTAGGCATTTAAATATGTTACGGTGTATTACGCTTATCTGTCCGGCAAAGCAT
>OBJA01000261.1_pt1 | contig 49721 bp, 42 predicted proteins | sample 1519751 | NCBI WGS metagenome assembly OBJA01 (sample SAMEA3881238, study PRJEB22517) | soil metagenome | biome: lake sediment; feature: soda lake sediment; material: sediment, water from around vicinity | place: India | collected 2013-12-23 | depth 3 m
AGCCTTAAGTTTAAGCTCCGTAGGAGCGTAATCTATTTACTCAAGGCTTCAGTCTTGAGCCGGCGTAATCATTTTACTCAAGGCTTCAGCCTTGGGATTATGACCTAACCTATCTCGCCAGTAATAAAGTAATTCGGACTAACCCGATTTACAGGTATCTTAAATATCATAGTCCGATCAAATACACGCTCAAAACGATGCAACAAAGCTTCAACCGATACAATATCTCCATCGGCTGCCAAGAGCTTATTAAAAACCACTTTGCCTCCTCGGGTGAGGCAATTAGAAAGTTCATATAGGAATTCCGTAGTTTCGAATTTAACAGGAACTTTATCTTCGATGTATATATCAACAACAATTAAGTCATAAGCATCAGTACAATGCTCTATAAAACTATAAGCATCTGAAATAATGACCTCTAAGTTTTCAACTCTATCGAGAAAGAAATGCTTTCTTGCTGCTTGTATTATTGCATGATCAACTTCAACTCCTGTATAGGAGCATTTAAACTGAAGTTCCTCTTGAAGTATACGTATTACACTTCCAGCTCCAAAGCCAAGTAATAGTACTTTCGATTTACCATTAAGATGAGGGGGATCGTAATGAAAGTACTTTCTGAATGCATCATGTAAAGGGCCAAAGGAGTAATTGACATTGCCGGCATTAAGTTGATAACGCCCATCCTGGAATGACACTTCAATAAGAGGATTAATATCACTTTCAAAGGTTTCTATCACCTTCTCTCTGAAAAAGCTATTCAGATAATCAGTAACACGGGTTTTTCGTGACATGAGAAATTATTATAGTAACCGACTCATATACAAAAATAAAAAAAGCCGGATAAATCCGGCTTTTATATTTTTTAATAATATTAACTATCATCTGAATAACATCAGAGTTCCATTTAACTTGATCATACCTTCATTCATAGTGTTTCCGGCAACATTAAACGACATACGCCAGTTGTATAGACCGGTTGGTGCAATAGTTGAGCCAACTTTACCATCCCATTTATCTGAGAAGTTGTTGGTTGTCCATACCATTTGTCCCCATTTATTAAAAATGGAAAGAGTATAATCAACAACCGCATCAGAAGGCCCTATAGGGCGGAAATAGTCATTTATGCCATTACCATCAGGTGAGAAGGCGGTAGGCATTCTGATATTAAGCTCAGTAACATACAATGTATCCCTATTAAGACAACAATTCATGTTCTCAACGATAACGGTATAGTCACCGGGTTGTGTAACAGTATACTGAATACTCTCCGAACCGTCCTGCCAGTAATAGGAGTACATATTTGGCAATGCGTAAACTACAATACTTGCCCCGTTAATAATATAGGCTGAGTCTTTCTCGAATATAGTACCGGGAAGTTCATTAACAGTAATTTTGATTGAGTCAGTCCAACTGTTTCCTCCAAAATGTTCAGTATAAGTAATTGTATAATTACCTGGCTTGCTGAACATGTGGGCTATACTTGTAGAACCACTTACAATATTATCAGGAGAATCAGGATCACCAAAGTTCCAGGTAACTGAGTTTATGTTTGACTTATTTACAAATTCAAACTCTGTAAGGTCTTTATAGCATTTCTTCTCGAATAATACCGGAGGTACATCAAGAAAACTTGAAACGAAATTAGGGAATCCTTGTGATCCTGTTGCAGATCCGAGGGACAATGCATTTTCATTGTAATTACAACCTAAACCGGCTCTGTTAGGGTTTTCAATTGCTCCGAGGAAGGCATTATTCTTACGAGAAACGTATATTTTACCATCACGGCCGAGTTGTAATCCCCAAACATCTTCCTGTTTGCCATCATTAATTTTAGTAACTGTCATTCCTGCAGAAAGGTCACACTGGTATAGATACGAAAGATTAACTGCTTCTACTCTCTTTTTTACAACGGTAAAATACAATTTAGTGCCATCTGGAGAGAATTCAATATTATGTGGACCGTGCTTATGTACTGACACGGGTAGTGGTACATTAATACTGTTCACATAAGTAACCGTCCCTGAACTCTTATCAAAATTATAAAATTCAATTGTTCCTTTGCCGAATGAGCTCAAAGCAATTTTGTCTCCCTTTGAAGAGAATTTCATCATAGCAGTTGCTTCGTCAGTTGAAAACTCTGAACTTATAATAGAACCACCATTACTGATTTTCGGAGTGGTGTTTACACCATTACCATCTACTAAAAAAGCATGAAACTCAGTACTTTGCAGCTTTTTTGATAATACCCAGTAAGAATTCATATCGCTATTGCGTGTGGCACAAACTACCGAAACAGCATCAGGTAACAGACTTTGGTTAAATGATATAACTTCTCCGGTCCCTGCTTTCGCTTTAGTATCAACTATTGAATAGTTTAACCCATTAAAATCAGTTGGTGTTAAGATGTCGGTAGTAAATACATAAAGTACATGACTTAGTGACGGATTAGGGACGAATAAAGCCGGTTGTAATGAACCAAAATCACCTTTCAAAAATGGACCAGATATATCTTCATGGTTTTTATTCCATACTCTCATTCCATCGGAGTATGCCATTAGGTTGCCATCTGCATCAGAAATTACACCAGTACCATTAGCCCACTGAATTCCATTGCTACCTGCAGGTAAATTATTTGCAATAACACCAGCATCAGAAAACTTTATTCCGGCATTGGTCCTGAAAAACCAATTATCTGCTTGTTTTGGAATAACGTACGAGCATCGGTTAGGATATATTTGAGTAAAAGCGTTAATTGCCGTCATTAAATAAAGCAGGGCAATAAAAATATATTTCTTCATCAAGTAACGAGTGTTTGGTTGTTAGGTTGCTTTGTTGGCACAATTATCTGATAACTAGTTTACGCATTTTTAATGTATCACTATTTTTTAACTTAATGAAGTAAACTCCTACCGGAAGATTGCTTAGGTTTATTTCATCCTTTAATACAGCACCTTTGTCAATTTTATATTCTTTCATATATAGAATCTTACCATGTGCATTAAATATTTCAATATTCACATTACCCTGTAACTTATCGGCTACGATATTAAATACTCCATTCGACGGATTTGGATATATCTTTAGATGTTCGTCATTTGCAATCTCTTCAATTCCATAACTGCAATTTTGGAATGTAAAATTGGCAGTTATATTTGAATTGTTGGTACACCCTGTTTGAGGGTTGGTCACTGTTACACTATAAGATTGTTGATCAAAGCTAATACCTGAAGTTGCAATTGTAATAGACTGGGTAGAAGCACCATTGCTCCACAGATATACTGCTCCCGGATTACCTGCATTTAATGCTACTGAGTCAAACACGCAGATGCCAATTGTATTATTGTCAATCTTTTGTACTCTTGGATCATTAGGTATCAAATTAATTACCGGTAGTTGATTAACTTTAACTTGCACAGAATCTGATGTAGTGTTGTAACCATCATATACTGATACATAGTACATTGTAGTTATAACAGGTGATACATTAGGCTCAGCAATGTTAGATGTAAACCCTGCAGGTTTTGAAGTCCAGTTATAACTTGCAGAATTCGCAAGATTACCACCACCTGCCAGTGCTTTTAATTTAGTGGTTTGGTTACGGCATATAACAGAATCAACTGCCTGTGGATTGACTGATAATGGCCCGCCGGAAATAGTAACAGTAGCATTGTCAGTGCCTATACATCCGTTAACATCACTTACAGTAAGAGAAAAACTGGTTGAATTATAGAGATTAATAGTTTGAGTTGATGCACTTGTTGGATTAAGCAACAACCCTGGAGGACTCCATTGGTAAGATACTATTGGATTTCCAGTTACAGACGAAGTTAATGTAGTACTTGTACCGTGAGGTATTTCAAGATCATTTGTAATAACTACAGGGTTATTATTCACAGTAAGTGTCTTTTGTGCCTGATAAATTGAGTAACCATCGTTAACAACTAATATGTAAGTGGTTGTAACTACCGGATTAACTGTAATTTCCGAAAGATTTGAAGTAAAGCCCGGAGGATTAGAAGTCCAGGAATATGTATATTCACCTGAACCACCTGAAGGGAATGCTGATAAAGTTGCATTACCCCCAACACAAATTTGTGGATTATTAATGTTTATGGTGCTTGACAGAGGACCGCCAAATACAGTAATCAATACATTATCACTTTTCTGACAACCATTAGCATCTAAGGCTGTAAGAGTAAAGTCTGTAGTGGTTGTTAGGAGTTGGGTGTTAGTTGTAAGGTTAGTAGGGCTCACCACAAGATCTGATGGTGTCCAGTTATAAGAATGTGTTCCCGAACCACCTGTAACTATTCCTGTAAGTGTGGTTGATGTTGTGTGTGGTATTGATACATCAGCCCCTGCATCAACTGCCGGAGTTGGGTTTATGGTTACCGGAATTGTTATTTGTTTCTCGCAACCGCCATTTGATATGGCTTTTAGAGAAACATTATATGTACTTGGGTTTACGTATGTGTGAGTTGGATTTTGTACAGAAGAACCACTTAAATCGCCAAAGCTCCATTGCCATGTTGCAACACCACCACCTGGTACAACTGTTTGATCAGTGAATTGAGTTACAAGTGTAGCGCATGGGTTGGAGAATGTGAAATTTGTTTGAGGCTTAGCATTAACAGTAACAGTTGCTGAACCTGAATGTGTTCCATCACATGCAGCATTACGAATTCCAATAAGATTATACGTTACAGTTGATGTTGGTTTAACCCATATCTCCAAAGGAGAAGTATTAAAATTAATAATCATCGGGAATCCCGGTCCGGTAGATACTAGTGCTCTATATGGCGCCGGTCCGTTACATGTAAGTGTTAACTTTGTTGAATCACCCTCGCATATTGTTGCACCACCTGATAGTGTTCCTACCGGTGGGTTATAAACTGCTACTGTAGTAGAAGTTGGCTGACTGTTCTGACCATTAATTGTCAATATCAATGTGTACTCACCGGCATGGGCCATTGTTACATTATTGATAACAGGATTCTGCTGATTTGATGACCATCCGTTAGGTCCTGTCCAATGATAAGTAGCATTTAAAACAGTAGATGCACTTAACATTAATGTCCCCCCAACGCATAATGGTGAATTACTTTGTGCAGGTGGAGGTAGGATAGTACAGTCGGTGGTGCCATTGCCGGCAGTCTGCTGAAAGGTAATATCACATGGTTGGTTTGAATAGTTTGTAATAACCAAAATATAGTATTCGCCGGTTAGCCCACCTATAATATCAGCATATTCGACTGATGCAGTTGAATAACTGCAATCTTCGATCTTAGACTGAGTTAAACCTCCTTGCGATGCATTCATCGGACATGGGGTTATAGGATCTGTATAAGGACCCCACAAGCAAAAATCAATATCTCTTGAAGGAGTACTGAACATTTTTATTGTTATGTTTCCTGGATTTGCTATTCTAAGATGATACCATGCAGGATTAGGTCTTGTGCTTAAGCAACCATAGTAAGGTCCAACTTGAGCCTGGGTATTAGTCCCTGCAGGAAATACATAAATCGATCCTGTACAAAACGGCTTAGATGTGTGACATGAGTCATTTTCAAGCTCTCTTCCTCCTACTTGAGCGTATCGTCCAAGCCAATCACCATGCTTTTCATTCAATGAATCCATCATTGCTGCGGTTCGCTCTTTTGAGGATTTGCTACCGATCTTATCAGAATTCCTGATTATAGATTTCACTTGCTTCTCCAGTGTCTGAATATTGTCTTTGTAAGGATAAATGTAAATTATACCTGCTTCTTCAGATATAACTACTTTCGCATCTTCAAGTTTTTCGAAATGACTTATAATAAGTGCTGTGCTTAGTACACCATGGCTATTTAAGTTAACCTTGATATATTTCTCTCCATCTTTGGAAAGAACTTCCTGCGAATAAGAAGTGTGAAATAAAAAAATCAATACAAAACTTAATAATGTTTTGCAAAGACAATTAATGGTAAAGGTTTTCATCTCTCAAATAATTACTGTTTTAAATAAAACAATTGAATGGTATATATAGCCATATATTAAATACATTTTGTTTAACTTTTTTTGGCATTTACCCTTATTATCCCGACTTAATATGCCTGTTAAACAAAATGAAAAAAAATCAAAATTCAACACTTCATTAAGCGACCCAAAATTAAAAATTTATTGTTACGGCTGACATTTAAAATGAAAAATTATCAGAGAAATATTGAAAAAAAATCACTAGTGTGTTCTAATATTGCATTTACTACTTAGAAATTAGTAACTTTCTAACAATGTTGCCTCTGTTAGATGATAACCTGATAATGCATGTTGTATTAGAGAACGAAGATACATCTATGGTATGATTATATATACCGGAGAAAGGCTTCCTTATTTCCTGTCTAAGCATTGTTCTTCCCCTAAGATCAGCTATTTCAATAAGGAAATTATCCTTAGGACCATCGATTGAAATTGTAACAGACGTCTTAGCCGGATTTGGGAATATCTTCACCAGATCATTGAGTGTTAACTCCGGAAGTCCATAAGTACATTCACTGAATGTGAAGGCTATACCAACCGTATCACGACTAACACAACCGGTAACAGGGTTCGTAACTTTAACTGAATGTTCCTGATAATCAAAACTTATACCGGCTGTAGCGGTAAAGATGGAATAATCTGTTGAACCATTACTCCATAAATACACTCCATTCTGAAAACCACATTCTAAATAAAGAGTGTCAAAGACACACACCTGTATCACACCATCCACTACATGATATTCTGGTTTATAAAAGTTTATAAGCGGAAGTGAATTAACAATTACAGTAACATTCCGGTCAACACTGTTTGATCCATCTTCGAGATGAAGAGTATAAGTAGTTGTTTCTGTTGGGTTTATAACCGGATTAGCGGAAGTTGAAAATTCATTTCCATTTATCAACCAACTGAATGAGTATGCGAGGGTATCGCCCCCACTTGGTAAAGCAAATAACTGTGAGGACTCTCCATAACATATAGCTGGTGGATATGCTGATGGAGATGCTGTTAATGGTCCGCCAATTATGTTGATTGTAACCATGTCTTCTGCGCTAACACAGTGGTTAGCATCGGTTACTGTTAGAAAAAAGTTTGTACTTTCGGTAAGTTGTTTTGTGTAAGGGTTTTGCTCTGTATTACCATAAACCATATTTGCCGGTTGCCAAACATACTGATATGGAGATGTGCCACTTAATACAGTTCCATTTAACTGTGTTTGGGTTCCGTGAAAGATTGCCTTATTCGGGCCTGCATCAACAACCGGTAAAGGATTTACAACAACAGTAACATTAACAGTAATAGGGTTATAACCATCATCAACAAGAACAGAGTATGTTGTTGTTTGTGTGGGCTCAACCTGTGGATTCATCAAATTGGAAAAAACTCCTTCAGGCGAACTCCATGTATAAGAATATGGCTGACCGGTATTACCACCAAAGGCCTGGACTCCCAATGTTGAACTTGCTCCAATGCATATCACTTCAGGGTTTGCAGAAGCAGTGGCAGCAAGAGCATCACCTACAATAAGAACAACACTATTTGATGATGCCGGAGGTGAACATGTACCTGAAGCAACACATCTAAACTGATACTGGCCCATATCAAATGTGACATTGCTAATTGTTAGTGTTTGAGTTTGAGTTCCTGCGTATGGTGCGCCTTCAGCTATATTTGACCACAAGCCTCCACCACTTTGCCTGATCTGCCATCTCCAAGTATTTGCTCCAGATGTTACCAAACTAAGTGTAGCTGTTCCTCCTATAGGAACTAATGCATTTTGTGGTTGCTGATCAATAGTTGGTAAGGGATCTATCTCCGCATAAAATTGTTTTGGCGGGGCAGCGCTGGTGTTGTTGCATAAGTCAGTAACCTGTCCAACCATTGTTAATGTATATGTCCCGGTAAGAACTATTGGAGGATAAAGGCCTGAAAGAGTAAAGAATTTTCCTTGTGTACCTCCGGCATCACAACCTTCACCAGTATATGAGTTTGGGGTATGAACTGTACCATCGGGTCCAGTGATTATAAAATCATTAGCAGTCATTGAGTTGCACAAAATGTTTTCATTAAATGCAAAAGCAAGAGTTGCAGAACCTGAGCATCCTCTCACAGTATCAATCTCATTTATAAACGCAGGTACATCGTCGAAGATATCGGCAGTTGAGGCACTGAAATCAAGGGTATAGCCTGCTGATGAGCCGGGTGTCCAGTTACTTACACAAAGAACATAAGTATCCCCGGTTTGCACAGGTAAATCGGCATTCCATTTATTGGTAGGTCCACCTCCATTACAATTGCCTGAACCACCACTTGCTGTACTTATTCCTGTTGCACCATGATAACCTGCTCCACCGGCTGCATTGCAGCTTTTTTGCATAGCCTGTGCATTGTTGTATATATCACTACATTGTAGTGTGTTAAGATTGAAAACTGCCCAGTCGTAATCATCGCTGGTATTTACCGGCGAAATAACAAAACGTAGTAGTCCGCCTGTTTTAACTGATATAACATACCAGATGGCATTTTTTTCACCATCCATGCAACTCTTTGGACATTGTTGATTGGGATTTACCTCATTTGGATAATTGCCCTGTCCCTGATATACAATCGGCTGAGTATAAATAACATTACAAACAGGTATAGCACCCATACAATCCTGAACAGTAGGGATTTGAGCATTTACTTCTATTGAAAGTATACCTGTAAGAAAGAAAAAAACCGAAATTGTAAGAATTGTGTAGAGTTTTCTCAAATTCATTTGTTTATCTGTTATATCTATTTATAATTAACTGATGAGAAATGCGTTCTATTCGTTACTAATGGCACTTAAGATATAGTTCGCATACCCTTTGCATACAGTTCACATACGGTTAACATACCGTTCGCATACAATAATGGTATCTAAAGGGTATGTAATGTTTATGCAAACTCTATGTCATTCACAACTCAATCTCAATTAACCTCTAAAAATAATAAATTTATGCCAATAATGCCAGGACAAATGTAAAAAAAACTTCAAACGCACAAGCGTTATAAATAAATAGTGTCAAAAATGATTTGTTTTTCTTGTTTTATTACCTTTACAACTGTTGCATAAAGTTACAAACATCAATTATGAACCGTATTATTTCGATTTTCCTACTTTTAGCTATTATTGCATCTTGCTCAAAAGAAAATTCAAACACTAAGAATCATTTGCCTAAAGCCGCTTTTTCGGTGGTTCCGCACAGAGCTGAAGCAGGTGATACCATTCTTTTTGATGCAGGTATTGTTACTGATAAAGAAGATAAAGCTCAGGACCTTGAAGTGCAGTGGTCATGGATAGGCAATCAGGTATTTACAGAATATACAACAATCAAGCAGGCCAAGCACGCATATTCATCAGAAGGAGTATATTTCCCAAAATTACGCGTAAGAGATACTAATGGAATGACCGATACTATTAGTGGTTTGGTTGTTATAGTGCACGATATGAGCAATCTACCTCCCGACAAGCCAATCCTGATATTTCCTCCTGAATGGCAGGAATGGGTTAGCACAAGCATCACTTTCAAGTGGAAAGAAGGCGTTGATCCTGAGGATGATATTCAATCTTTTGACTTATGGGTTGGAAAAAGTATAAATGGTTTGATCCTGATGAGAGCTAATATTCAGGACTTTACCATAGTTGGTACTGAAAAAATATACGAGACAACTCTATCGGGTTTTGCACTTCGCCAGGATTATTATTGGATGGTGGCAGCCAAAGATGCTAACGGGAATTTCACACGAAGTGATGTATGGAAGTTTGTAACACGACCAACACCTGAGTAGATTACTAGAAATCACTATACCCGGAAGCCAATACATCAACCAGGTGTATTGTCTTTAGGGGAACTTTATTCTTTACAATATAGTTATCGAGGAACATCAGGCATGCTATATCCCCCGATATCAAGTATTCTGCACCTGTTTCGAGTGCACTGTTTACCTTGTCAATAGCTAAAGCTTCGGCAATAGGTTCGTTCCTTACTGAAAAAAAACCACCAAAACCACAGCATTGAGTATTTTCAATTTCTATGAGCTCAAGCCCTCTAACATTATCAAGTAATATGCGTGGTTCGGCTTTTAATCCGTATTCACGATGTGCAGCACAACTGTCGTGATAAGTTGCCTTATGATTAAATGTTGCTCCTGTATCTTTGATGTTAAGCTTGTTTACCAGGAAATCAGATATCTCAAAAATATTTTTCTTTAGGAGGCGGTATTCATTGTGAAGAGCAGTATTATAGAAGAGTTCATCGTAATATTTCCTAACCATTGTTACACATGAAGCCGAGGGAGCAACAACATGCTGACTGCCCATAAAATCCTTAATAAACTTCTCCCCTATTGTCTTTGCGTGATCCCAATATCCTTCTTTAAAAGAAATCTGTCCACAGCATGTTTGATTCTTATTATATGCAACGTCAACACCAATCCTTTCGAGGATTCTTACCATATTAAATCCTGTCTCAGGATAAAGTTGATCAATGTAACAAGGAATAAAAATGTCTACTTTCATTAAATTCAATAAGTTGCAACAAACCTACAATATTTTACTACATTTTCAAAATTAAGCCTATTTTTTCAGCTATTTCACTTTAGTTTAGAATTCTCTGATATTAAATCCGATCAGTTGAAGGTCTTTCCAAAAACTTCTGTATGATTTGTTAACACATGAAGGATTACTGATTATAAGATTGCCTGAAAACACGGATAATAGCGACATGCTCATGGCTATCCGATGATCGTTAAATGAGTCAATTATATTAGTCAAAACTGCAGTGCGACCTTTTCTGATCACAATCATGTTAACTCCATTATGCTTGCACTTGAAACCAAGGTTGACAAGATTTTTACAAATAGCTTCTAGACGATTACTCTCCTTAATAATGAGTGTTTGGAGGCCTGTTATGTCAATATTTAGCTGCAATGCAGCACAAGTAACAGCAATTGCAGGAGCTAGATCAGGGTTTTGTGTTAAATCGATCTCTTTGATTTCTTCTATTATACCATCATTAGTGATCGTCAAGATGTTATCATTCCACTCAGAAGTTATTCCAAGTTTCTTATAAATGGAAACCAAAACAGAATCTCCTTGCAAGGATTTAGGATTTAAACCTGATAACTTCACCGTCAAACCCCTGATCATACTTACCATGGCATACCAATAAGATGCTGCAGACCAGTCGCTCTCGTTAAGATCATTGCCAAATGAATAAGTACCTGGCTCTATGTATATATTATATTCTGAAGACTCTATATTTATGCCGCAGTTTTTCATTAAACCTGCGGTAAGGTCTATATAAGGACGCGACACCTGTTTGCCTTTAAGTAAAATCCTCAGACCTGTCTCCATTGCGGGAGCTATCATCATTAATGAAGAAACAAACTGACTGCTTATGGATGAGTCAATCTCAATTTCACCCCCTCTAAGTTTCTTTCCTGAAAAGTGTACTGGTGGAAAGCCTTCATTTTTAAGGTACCTGCAGTTGGCTCCTAATTCTTTGAGGGCATCAATCAAGGGTTTAATTGGCCTCTGCTCCATTCTTGCAGATCCGGTAAGTATTCTTTCTCCGGGAACTATTGCGAATAGGGCTGATAAAAATCTGAATACAGTTCCTGCATCACCGGCATTATAAGTATTAATAAACTTACCTGATAGGGATGAAGAATTTACAGCTTGGGACTCATCAGGTATATTTTGACGTAATTCCTGCAGTAACCTCCACATGATATGCGAATCATCAGAGTCAGGTATCTGCACTAAATTCTCATTCTCTCTTATAAAAGCCATAACCAACAAGCGGTTTGCGATGCTCTTGGATAATGGCAAGTGCACTATATTGCTTCTAAACTCAGCCGGAGGTTCTATTGTCAACTGATTCACCTTGTTATGTATCTCTTGAAATCAGTATATCTGAATAGACTTTCTCTTATGAGTGCTGTATCGCATTTTTGACTTTCAATGGCCTTGCCGGTCTCTTTCAATAATGTAAGTAGGATATTGCCGTTTCTATTCTTTTTGTCGTAAATAGTAATTTCAACAAGCTCGTCAATAGCGGCTATTGGGATTTCATAATGGTCGAAATTAAGGAGAATGTTCTTAACCAGTTCATCTCTTTGAGCATGTGGAAAATCTATTAACCGGTAAGAGATATAGGCTTCGCAAATCATTCCCATAGCTACTGCTTCGCCATGACTTAAAGGCGTTTCATTATGTCGCAACGAGTAGGTTTCGAATGCATGACCAAGGGTATGTCCAAAATTAAGAAGAGTTCTATGGCCTGTTTCGAGAGGATCGGCGTTCACTATCTTACATTTAATAGATGCTGCATGAAAAATTAAATCATCCCAGTTGGTAATCAGTGACATCGGCATTTTTGTAAGTCTGCGCCAGAATGCTTGATCAGCAATTAGAGCATGCTTAAGAATTTCAGCATAACCAGATAGCATATATCTATGCGGCAACGTTTTTAAGAAACCAGGCCACACAAAAACTGCTTCAGGATGAGAAAACAATCCAACAAGATTCTTTAATGATGCTAGGTCAACACCTGTTTTACCTCCAAGCGAAGCATCAATCATTGCCATTAAGGTAGTTGGGATATTAATGTATGACATCCCTCTATGGAATGTTGAAGCAACAAAACCTCCCAGATCTGAAATTACACCTCCACCAACATTAATGAGCAACGAGTGTCGGTTAGCTCCCATTACAGCTAACTGACTCCATATGTTTTCGCAGGTTTGGATTGTTTTATTGGCTTCGCCAGGCTCAATTACAATTTGAGATGCTTGTTGTAAAACGGGAACTGTGTTTAAAAGAACAGGTATACAATGACTTGCAGTATTTTTATCTGCAAGTAGGAATATATTTGGTTTGTTGCTGAACGTTGAACTAAGTTGTACATCTAGTTCCTTTAATGCATCAGGTCCAAGATACACAGGACTACCTGCAATTTCGAGCATTTTTAAATTCTTTGTCATTCAATACCTTCAATTTTCTACGAAAATAATCATTTTTGAAATAAAGCCTAATAATACCACTTATAGTTTTGTTATATTTGAACAATCATGTTGAATAAATAATCGCAATGAACTTAAATTTTCACGATACTGAAACAGCTTTTAAAAGCAAAACAAATAAAGAACTAAAAAGTGCTTATTTCCTCTTCCGATTCATGAAAAACAGGGGACTAGTAAAAACAGCAAGCAAGTTGCTGACAATGGCTATAAAGCTTAAGTTTCCTGTTTCTTGGGTAATTGAGGCAACAGTTTACAAACAATTTGTGGGCGGAAAAACAATAAATGAATGCAAACCTGTAATAGATAAGCTTGGGAAATTCAATGTTAAGACCATTCTTGATTATTCAGTTGAAGGAAATACGACTCCTGAAGGTATGGATAAGACTCTTGAAGAAACGCTTCGAACTATAGAGTATGCTTCTGAAAATGAATTTGTTCCATTTGCCGTTTTTAAGCCTACAGCGTTTGCCGCACCTCATTTATTCGAGCATGCAAGTCAGGGAAAACCTCTTGATGATCTATCCCAAAGTTTGTATAATGATTTTATTACAAGAGTAGATATTTTATGCAAAAGAGCTTTTGAACTGAGTGTTCCAATTTTAATTGATGCAGAAGAAAGCTGGTATCAGCATCTTGTTGATGAAACAGTTGAACTAATGATGCAGAGATATAATAGAGAGAAAACTATTGTTTTCAACACTCTTCAGATGTATCGTCATGACAGAGTGCAATTTTTACGACAGAGTATTGAAAGAGCAAAAGAAGGTAAATATTTTCTGGGAGTAAAATTTGTTAGGGGTGCTTATATGGAGAAAGAGCGCGAAAGAGCACTTAAAATAGGATACCCATCACCCATCTGCAACTCAAAAGAAGAGACCGACAAGTCTTATAATACAGCACTAATGATATCTCTTGAAAATATCGATATGACTGAGATTTTTTCAGGATCTCATAATGAAGAAAGCAATAAACTTCTTGCAGATGAAATAATTACTAGAGGCATAAAACCTGATGATAAGAGAATATGGTTTTCTCAGTTGTATGGCATGAGTGATCATATTAGCTTTAATCTGGCCAATAAAGGATACAACGTCACCAAATATGTTCCTTATGGTCCGGTTAAATCGGTCATGCCTTACCTTTTACGTAGAGCAGAAGAAAACACCTCAATATCAGGCCAAACAACCCGCGAACTAAATCTGCTTATTAAAGAAAAGCAGAGGCGGTTTAAGATGAAAAAATAACATCATACATCGCTGAATGTCTTATATTTAAAGCATTCTAATGTTTTAAACAACCTACCTCTTAAGGTGTTATATTCCTATTCGACTGACTCATTGTATCCTAAAATTTACTTAAAAGCTTTTGCCATGTTAGAATATTCAAAGACAGTGCTGGAGAAGGTAAGCTTTAATCGTGATTTATTCAGGAAAGAGCTTAAGAAATCAACGAAGATGCTTAAGGAGCATGAGATTGAATTACTTGAGCACTGGTGTAAGTCGAGCTTTAAGGAAAAATATCCTGATATTTTGCATGAAGTTTTTCGCAAGAAGCATACCCAGTAGCAGTTAAACTGGTAAAGAAGACAAATCACTCTATTTATTTCTCTTGCTTAGAGCGATACAATATTAGGTTTATATCTTTGCAGAAAAAAAAGTATAATGACAACGACCGCAAGCTATGAAACCTGGTACAAGGAATCGATAGGGTTAAAAGCAGTAGAGAATTTAAGGAAAAACTCTTTCGATGCTATATATTTTAGCAACGCAGCTGATGCCTCTAAATACATTTGTTCAATGATAAACAGTGATATGTCAGTAGCTTTTGGTGGTTCTATGACTGTGCGACAACTTAAGATAAATGAATACGCCAAAGCAATTGGAGCTAAAGTTTTTGATCATAATGCTCCTGGCTTAACGAGCTATGAAAAACTGTCGGTAATGCGTAGTGAGCTTACTGCCGATTTATTTATTTCAAGTACAAATGCACTTACAATTGATGGTTGTCTGGTTAATGCTGATGGTTATGGAAACAGGGTTGCGGCTATGATATTCGGGCCTCAAAAGGTTTTAATTGTAGCTGGAACTAATAAAATCACAGCCAATGAAGAAGATGCTTTCAATCGAATTAAATTTGTTGCTGGTCCAATGAATATGAAACGCTTAAATAGAAATACCCCATGCACTTCAACTGGCACTTGCAGCAACTGCTCCTCGGAGCAGAGAGGTTGCAGGGCTTATACTGTATTAAGAAAAAGACCCTCACTAACCCCTGTTGAAGTAGTAATTATAGGTGAAAACTTAGGCATGTAGAATCTTTTTATCAATTAAATTGTAAAAATCCGGTCAAACACTTGATATGTCCATTTTGCTTCTCTATATTTGGACTTTAGTAAAACATCTATTATGGAATTAACGGTATTAAATTCAATCTCACCTATCGATGGCCGATATAGGAAACAAGTAGAAGGCCTTGCATATTATTTTTCAGAAGCAGCACTCATAAATTATCGAGTATTTGTAGAGGTTGAATATTTTATAGCTTTAGTGAACTTGCCACTACCTCAGTTACAAGATTTTGAAATTCATAAAATTGAAGAGCTCAGGAATCTTTGCAGAGATTTTACTTTTCAGGATGCGCAGGATGTTAAAGATATTGAAGCTGTAACAAATCACGATGTTAAAGCTGTTGAATATTATTTAAAGAAGAAATTTGATAAGATGGGGATTGGTAAATACAAAGAGTTTATTCACTTTGGATTAACCTCTCAGGATATAAATAATACCTCATCACCTTATGCAATTAAGCTAGCCCTTGATGAGATATATCTTCCTGTTATTGAAGATCTTTTACAGCGACTAATCACTAAATCAAGAAGCTGGAAGGGAGTTGCAATGCTTGCTCGAACACATGGGCAACCGGCAAGCCCCACAACAGTTGGTAAAGAGCTTTATGTATTTGTAGATCGTTTGAGACAACAGCTTAAACTCTTGAAAGCTGTGCCTTTTACTGCAAAATTTGGAGGCGCAACCGGAAATCTCAATGCTCACTATGCAGCATATCCAAAAATAGACTGGATCTCTTTTGCCGACTCATTCACAAAGAATCATTTAGGCCTGGATCGTCAGAAATTCACTACCCAAATTGAGCATTATGACAACATGGCTGCTATGTTCGATGCTTTAAAAAGAATCAATACAATAATGATCGACTTTTGTAGGGATATATGGATGTACATTGCAATGGACTACTTCAAGCAACGAATAGTACAAGGTGAAGTAGGTTCATCGGCCATGCCACATAAAGTTAATCCAATTGACTTCGAGAATGCAGAAGGAAATCTTGGAATTGCTAATTCAATTTTTGAACACCTTTCTTCAAAGCTTCCAATTTCAAGGTTACAGAGAGATCTTACTGACTCAACAGTTACACGAAACATAGGTGTACCTATTGCACACTCTATTATTGCCATGAAAGCAATTGTTAAAGGATTAAACAAATTAATCCTTAATGAGCCGAAAATACAAAGTGATCTTGAAAGTAATTGGGTTGTAGTATCTGAAGCTATACAAACTGTGCTACGTCGCGAAGGATACAATAAACCTTATGAAGCTTTAAAAGACCTCACAAGAACAAATAATCAGGTTACTTCAGAAAGCATAAGTGATTTCATTGATGGGTTAGCTGTTTCTGATGAAGTAAAAGATGAACTTAAAAGCTTTACACCGTATAATTACATTGGGACATTCTCAATATAATCGTTTAACTGTTTTAATGGAATGCTGCAAGCAATAACTCAATATCTTTGTGAGGCAGCTTAAAATGATCACTTATATAGCGATTTGTTGATATACCATTGTATAGGTATACTCCATTACGTATTCCATGATCTGAGCGAAGTATATTTGTAATACCGCCCTCCTCACCAATCTTAACAATAACAGGTGCAAGGAGATTACTTAATGCCATTGAAGCTGTTCGCGGTACTTTTGAAGCAATGTTAGGAACGCAATAATGGGTTACACCATGCTTTTCATAAACAGGGTTTTTGTGATCGGTCATGAGTGAAGTTTCAAAACATCCGCCCTGGTCAATACTTACATCAATGATTACAGCACCTTTTTTCATTTTCATTACCATATCCTCTGAAACACAAACAGATGACAATCCTGCTCTTGAACGTAGAGCACCAATAGCAACATCAGCCGAAGCTAGAGCTTCACGAAGTGCTGTTGGATGTATGACATTTGTGTAAACCCTCATACCCAGATTATTCTGCAGTCGTCGTAATCTGTATACTGAATTGTCGAACACTTTAACAAATGCGCCCATACCAAGAGCAGCTCTAGCAGCAAATTCTCCAACAGTACCAGCGCCAATAATTACTACTTCGGTAGGTGCTATACCGCTCAAACCTCCGAACATTAACCCCATTCCATAATCCTGATGACAAAGATAATCGGCGGCAATAATTATTGAAGTTGTACCAGCAATTTCACTCATTGCTCTTACTAAGGGATAATTTCCGTCACGATCGTTTATAAACTCAAATGCAAGTGCAGTAACTCTCTTTGATGATAACTGTTTGAAATGAAAATCGGTAAGCCCTGTAAGATTAAGTGACGAAAACAGCACTTGTTTCCCTCTTAGCATTGATATTTCAGTTGCAGTTGGAGGGGCTACTTTAGTAATGATATCAGCGTGATAAACAATATTCGATTCATAAGCTATCTCAGCCCCCATATCGCTATACACATGATTTGGAAAATTAGCAGCTTTCCCGGCATCATTTTCAACAATGACTCTATGTCCATCTCGTATAAGAATTCTAACAGCTTCGGGCGACAGAGCAACGCGGTTCTCTAACCATACAGTTTCTTTGGGTATCCCTATTGAAAGACGGCATGCCTTTGTGGGTAATTCAAGACGTTCCTCACTTGGCATTAGCTCAGTAGTAGAGGATGGAAACACTTTAAAATCCTTACTTTGATTTTCCATTGCCGTTTATTTAAATTTCTGTCAATACAAAACTATAAAAAATGGTCATTCCAATATCGTTATGTTAATTGTCGTCAAAAGTATTGTTTTCGAGACTTATCTGAAAATACCTTTCTTGTGATTCAGGATCTGCTTCAATCTGTATCATCACATAAGATGGTGGCATTAGGGTTGTTGCCAGTTCGGGCCATTCAATAAAGCACACGGAATTACTATAAATATACTCCTCATACCCAATGTCCATCAACTCCTCAGGTGATTTAATCCTATAAAGGTCAAAATGAAAAACACTTTTGTTTTCATTTGTACGGTATTCATTAACAATTGAAAATGTTGGACTATTAACAACGTCTACAACATTGAGTACTCGACACATCTCTTTAATTAAAGTTGTTTTACCTGCACCCATTTTGCCTGAAAGCAAAAATATATTCTGATCATGGAAAACTTCAAGTATATGACGAGCTACATTTTCAAGATCTTTAAGGTTTGAGCATTTTAATGCGGTAATAGTCATCTTTTTTATCGCGGTTTTAATGTTATATATGGCACAAGTATTTCCTCCATCGAAATTCCACCATGCTGAAATGTATTCTTGTAATAATTAACGTAGTAGTTGTAATTGTTTGGATACGCAAAGAAATCAGCATTGCGGCAAAACACATAATTTGAACTAACGTTAGTTCTCGGAAGGAATGCATCGGCAGGATTCTTCACTTCAAAAACCTCTTTCTTATTATAACTTAGACTTCGTCCTGTCTTATAACGCAGGTTAGTGTTTGTGGCTTTATCTCCAATAATCTTTACAGGATCCTCTACTCTAACAGATCCATGGTCAGAGGTAATAATAACCGGTATCTTTTTCTCGGATAGAAACCTTATTATATCAAGCAAAGGTGAGTGCTCAAACCATGAAACTGTGATTGATCTATATGCTGCTTCATCATCAGCTAATTCTCTTATTACCTCCATTTCTGTACGTGCATGCGAAAGCATATCAACAAAGTTATAGACTATGATATTAAGAGAATTGGAAAGCAGATTTGGTAATATCTCCACCAGTTTTCTGCCTGCATTCAGATTTAGTATTTTGTGATAGGAGTACTTTATGTCTTTTCCAAAACGTTTTAACTGTTCGCCTAATAATTCTCCCTCGTACTGATTCTTTGTACCTTCTTCATCTTCATTTATCCAGTATTTTGGGTACTTCTTTTCTATCTCAGTTGGCAGCAGCCCTGAGAACAGTGCATTACGCGCATATTGGGTTGTTGTTGGAAGAATAGCGTAATAAACTTCATCATTTTCAACATAATAGTAATCTTCTATAATGGGTTGAAGCACTTTCCACTGATCATATCTTAAGTTATCTATAAGAATCATAAAAGTTGAAGCACTATCAGTAGTAGCGGGTAATAATTTCTCACGTATCAATGTATGCGACATAACCGGACGATCGGTGTTTTTTGAATTGATCCAATCGAGATAGTTATTCTCAATAAAGCGACTAAATAATTGACCTGCTTCATTTCGTTGCATTTTTAACACATCAACCATGCTGCTATCTCTCGATTTCTCAAGCTCAATATCCCAATAAATCAATTTCCTGTATACCTCAATCCATTCGCTGTAATTTAAGCGATTACTTAATTCCATACCTATATTGCGAAATTGTTGTTGATAGATATGGGTAGTTTTTTCGCTTATGAGCTTTTTGTTTTCAAGATTCTTCTTAATACTCAGCAGAATCTGATTAGGATTTACAGGTTTTATTAGATAATCGGATATATTTGACCCAATTGCGTCTTCCATAATTGACTCCTCCTCACTCTTTGTAATCATAACTACAGGTAAGTTAGGGAAGGCGTTTTTTATTTGCATTAATGTCTCAACCCCCGATAAACCTGGCATTTGCTCATCGAGAAATACTATATCAAATTCAAATGGTTGAGATTTGATGATCTGAACAGCTTCAACGCCATTGTTGGTTGTAATAACATTATATCCTCTGTCTTTAAGAAAAAGGATGTGAGGTTTTAACAGATCTATTTCGTCATCAGCCCACAGAATTGATATTTTGTCCATATAAATTGTACTAAGTTAATTATTTGTATTATGCGTACCTTTGTTTTCAGATAACATTACATCTGATAAAGAGTTTAACCTGGATTTATTTTACATCCTACAACTATTAAACATTTTTTAACATACAAAGATAGACTTCGTGAATCATTTTTACGCTAATCAACGTAAAATAGTGAATGACCCGGTATATGGTTTTGTAACTATACCAGGTGATTTTCTGTTTTCTCTGATTGAACATCCTTTATTTCAGCGATTAAGAAGAATTAGACAGCTTGGACTTACTTCATTGGTTTATCCCGGTGCTTTGCATACTCGCTTTCATCATGCTTTAGGTGCTATGCATTTAATGATGGAAGCTATTGAAACGCTCCGAATGAAAGGGTCGGTTATTACAGATGAAGAAGCTGAAGCAACTCTTGCCGCAATATTGTTGCATGATATTGGACATGGCCCTTTTTCCCACTCTCTTGAACACAGTATTGTAAAGAATATGAGTCATGAGGACCTTTCATTATTGATGATGCAGAAACTTAACGGTGAGTACGAAGGAAGATTGAATCTTGCTATACAGATCTTTACCAACAATTATTATAAAAAGTTTCTTCATCAGCTTGTGTCAAGTCAGTTAGATATGGACAGGCTTGATTATCTGAAGCGCGACAGTTTCTATACCGGAGTTTCTGAAGGTGTCATCAATACGGATAGACTTATTAAAATGCTTATTGTGAATAACGATGAGTTGATGATTGAAGCAAAAGGCATTTATTCTGTTGAGAAGTTTATTGTTGCAAGAAGGTTGATGTATTGGCAGGTTTATTATCATAAAACAGTTGTAAGTGCCGAAAACGTGCTTATTAACTTGCTAAAAAGAGCTAAAGCTTTGGTAACACAGGGGGAAACTCTATTTGCAACACCTGCACTGGATTTTTTCCTTAAAGCAGATTACTCATCTGAACATTTTAAAGACTCTACGGTGCTTGAAAATTTCAGCAAACTTGATGACTATGATGTTTACACTAGTATAAAAGTCTGGAAAGATCATCCAGATAAGATACTCTCTATTCTTTCGGGAAGCATCATCAACCGCAATTTATTCAGAACTGAGTTATTAAACGATGAAGTAAGCGATGATCAGATCAATAAAATAAAAGAAGAGATTGCACGTAAATTTGATGTAGATTATAAAAATGCCGAATTTCTTTTCAGTAAAGGCAAGATAACTAATAACGCGTATATACCCGAACACGATAAGTTAAGCATTTACAATAAGGATGGGACAGTTACTGACATCTCTGATTCATCCGATCAACTGAATATCTCGATACTTACGAAAGCTGTTACCAAATATTATATTACCTATCCAAAAAATATTCAACGTTTTTAATATCAGTTAATAACAGCTTAGTTAAAAGTTCAGTTAATTTAGGTAAATTGCACCGTTTTTTTGTCAGGTGAAAAAGATCTATTATTTTTCTACGAACAACAAAATATCCCATTGACAATCAGTTTTATAAGAAAATATAACTATAAATGAAATTTACCGCCCGCGAGATAGCTTCTCTGATAAATGGCCAGATAGAAGGTGATGCTGACGTTATTGTTAATAAATTATCAAAAATTGAGCAAGGTCAACCTGGTTCTATAACATTTCTCGGGAATCCTAAATATACCCATTATATTTACGAAACTAATGCATCGGTTGTTATTGTTAGTAATGATTTTACTATGGAGCAGCCAATAAAATCGACACTCATAAGAGTTGAAAAACCTTATGAGGCGTTTGCTATGATGCTTGAAGCATATAATCAGCTAGTCCAAAATAAGAAAGGCATTTCACCTCTGGCATATATTGCTGAGAGTTCCCAACTTGGAAAGAATTGCTACATAGGTGAGTTTGTATCAATTGGCGATAATGTAATGATTGGGGATAATGTAAAAATTTATCCTGGCTGTTACATTGGCGACAATGTATCAATTGGGAATGATACTACCATTTTCGCAGGAGTTAAAATATACATTGGAAGCTATATAGGTTCAGCTTGCACAATTCATGCTGGTGTAGTAATTGGGGGTGATGGTTTCGGATTCTTTCCGCAAAGCGATAACCAGTATCAAAAAGTTGCACAGATAGGTAATGTAGTTATACATGATCAGGTCGAGATAGGCGCTAACACAACAATCGACAGAGCGACTTTAGGCTCAACAGTTATAGGCAAAGGCGTTAAAATTGATAACCTTATTCAAATTGCTCATAACGTTGAAGTAGGAGAAAACACAGTAATTGCATCTCAAACAGGCATAGCAGGTTCAACCAAAATTGGCAAGAACTGTATGATAGGTGGTCAAGTAGGAATAACAGGTCACCTCATTATAGGTAATGACGTAAAGATTGCTGCTCAATCAGGAATTTCTACTAACGTTGCAGATGGATCTATAATCATGGGAAGCCCTGCTTTCGACATTTCCGGCTACCGTAAAGCTTACGTTCATTTCAGAAACCTGAATAAGATCGTTGATAAAATCAACAATATAGAAAAAGAGATCAACAAGCGTGATAATTAAGGTAATGGTATACCTTACAGAATATCATTTTACATTTTAGTAATAGAGCGTATTAAAAAAATATTAATTTTGCCGACCGATATGTCAGTAAAACAAAAGACCTTAAGAGAATCTGTAACTATTTCAGGAGCAGGATTGCACACAGGTATGGAAGTAAATATAACTTTACATCCTGCACCTGAGAATCATGGTTTTAAATTCCGTAGAATCGACTTACCCGATCAACCAATTATTGATGCTGACGCTGATCTGGTTGTTGATACTTCCAGAGGCACAAGTATTGAATATAAAGGTGCCCGCGTAAGTACCATTGAGCATGTTCTTGCAGCTTTGACAGGGATGGATCTCGATAATGTACTCATCGATCTGAATTGTCCTGAAACACCAATCCTTGACGGCAGTTCGAGATATTATGTTGAAGCAATTGAAAACGTTGGAGTCGTTGATCAGGAAGAGGATAGAGAATACTTTGTAGTTGAAGAAGTTATTCGACTTTTTGACGAGAAAAAGAATGCTGAGTTATTACTAATCCCAAGTAATGACTATAAAGTGTCGGTAATGATCGATTACCAGACTAAAGTACTTGGCACTCAAAATGCTCAACTAAATGATCTCTCTGAATTCAAGAAAGAGATTAGCAGTTGCCGTACTTTCGTTTTTCTGCATGAACTTGAATTCCTCATTAAGAATAATCTAATTAAAGGTGGGGATTTAAGCAATGCTATAGTTTTTGTAAACAGATTAATTGAAAGAGACGAACTCGACAGGTTGGCTACTTTCTTCAATAAACCTTATGTCGAAGTACTTCAGGAGGGAATCATCAATAATCTTGAGCTCCATTTTACTAATGAACCGGCTCGCCATAAACTTTTGGATGTGATTGGAGATCTTTCACTTGCCGGAATGCGAATTAAAGGACAGATTATAGCATCACGACCAGGACATAGCACCAACACTCAGTTTGCAAAAATTATAAAGCAGCATATTCAAGCTAAAAAGTCAGCTACTAATCCTCCGAAATACGATCCAAATGTTCCTCCGTTATATGACATTAACGAAATAAAGCGTTTATTGCCTCATCGACCTCCTTTCCTACTTGTTGACAAGATTTTAAGAATGAATGATAAGGAAGTTGTTGGTGTTAAGAATGTGACTATGAACGAGGGTTTCTTTGTAGGGCATTTCCCCGATGAACCTTTAATGCCAGGCGTTCTTATTCTTGAAGCAATGGCGCAATCTGGTGGTATTCTTGTGTTGAGTTCAGTTCCAGATCCTGAAAATTATATTACTTACTTCTTAAAAATAGATAATGTTAAATTCCGCCAGAAAGTTGTGCCTGGTGATACTCTTGTATTCCAGCTTGAACTTATTAGTCCGGTTCGCCGAGGCATTTGTCATATGCGTGGAACAGCATTTGTAGGCAATAAGATAACAACCGAAGCTGAATTAATGGCTCAAATAGTCAGAAAACCAAACTAAAACCATGAATCAACCTTTAGCATACGTCCATCCACAAGCAAAGATTGCAAAAAATACTGTTATTGAACCATTCGTTAATATTGAAAAGAATGTTGAAATAGGCGAAGGAACCTGGATAGGGTCTAATGTCACAATAATGGAGGGGGCGAGGATAGGCAAAAATTGTAAGATTTTTCCTGGTGCTGTTATTGCCGCAGTCCCTCAGGATCTCAAATTTAATAATGAAGAAACAATTGTTAAGATTGGTGACAATACAGTTATACGTGAATTTGTTACAATTAACCGAGGCACTAAAGCTAGTTATGAAACAGTTGTAGGTAATAACTGCTTACTTATGGCTTATGTACACATAGCACATGATTGCATTATCGGCAATAATGTAATCCTCGCTAATGCAGCTACATTAGGCGGACATATCACTGTTGATGACTGGGCTATTATAGGAGGGCTATCTGCAGTCCATCAGTTTGTTAACATTGGTGCTCATGTTATGATATCCGGTGGTTCACTCGTTCGAAAAGACGTTCCTCCATTTACAAAAGCTGCCCGAGAACCTCTTTCTTATGTTGGTGTTAATTCTATTGGATTAAGAAGAAGAGGTTTTAGCACTGAGAAGATAAATGAAATTCAGAATATTTATCGGTATATTTATCTCAAAGGAAACAATGTGTCACAGGCACTTGAATATATTGAAGCTAATTTGCCTGCTACTTCAGAACGAGACGAAATTATAACCTTTATTTCAAAATCAAGCCGAGGTATAATGAAAGGATATTCAAAGCAGTTATAAAAATATCACACAAGCTTAGAATCCGGTCATCAACACTCAAAAATTGGTGACCGTTTTTAATTCACAAATTATCTAAATGGTAAATATTACATTAAATAAGGTAGGTAAGCAGTATAATTCTGACTGGATATTTTCAGATGTATCTTGTGAAATTACTCCTCTGAATTCCACTGCGGTACTTGGATCAAACGGTTCAGGGAAATCAACATTGCTACAAGTAATTTTATCATCAATCACTCCCACTCTGGGTGATGTTAACTATACTCGCAATGGCGTGCAAGTGAATGCAGAAAATGCATTCAGACTTATGTCGGTAAGTGCACCATACATTGAACTGGTTGAAGAGTTCACACTAGAGGAGATGTTGAATTTTCATAGGCGCTTAAAACCTTGCGTTCGAAATCTTACAGCTAAAGAGATCACTATCATTTGCAAACTAGAAAAGAGCTTTCATAAGCTGATTAGAGACTTTTCGTCGGGTATGAAGCAACGAGTGAAGCTTGCTCTTGCTATTTTAAGTGATACTCCTGTTCTTATACTCGACGAGCCAACTTCAAATCTTGACCAGGCAGGCATCGAATGGTATGTTGATCTTGTGTCGCAGTATAAGAAAAACCGAACTGTAATTGTTAGTTCAAACTCAATTCTTCATGAGTATGATTTTTGTAATAGCTTCATCAATCTTGAAGATTACAAAACTATTCCGGTTACTGATCCTTCACTTCTTTTATAAGTTTTATCAGATATTAAAGCTAAGGTTGTGGAATTAAGATATTTTCTTAATTTTGCAGCTTTATAAATAGAATTTATATGGCGACTACAGCTGACTTTAGAAATGGCCTTTGTCTTGAATTTAATGGTGACCTTTATACAATTGTAGAATTCCAGCATGTAAAGCCGGGAAAGGGTGCTGCATTTGTTAGAACAAAGCTTAAAAATCTTAAAACTGGAAAAGTTATTCCAAACACTTTTACTGCTGGTGTAAAAATTGATGTTGCACGCGTTGAGAGAAGACCCTATCAATTCCTATATAAGGATGAAAGCGGCTATAATTTTATGCATAGTGAAACTTTCGATCAGGTTTCAATAGAAGAGAACTTAATTAGTGCGCCTCAGTTTCTTAAAGAAGGGCAAGGAGTTGAAATAATGTTCCATGCCGAAACTGAAACTCCACTTTCATGTGACCTTCCTCCCTTTGTTGAACTTACTGTAACATACACCGAACCTGGTCTTAGAGGCGATACTGCTACTAATGCTTCAAAACAGGCAACTGTTGATACCGGTGCTATTGTTAATGTTCCACTATTCATTAATGAAGGTGAACGCATTAAAGTTGACACACGCACTGGTGACTATTCTGAAAGAGTTAAATCATAACAAATTACAACCGGGTGATAGCCCGGTTTTTTAATACCTCATATTATGGACTTACAACCTTCAGCCAGCTTAAAATCTATAATTGACTATACAGGGGCCACTACTACCTATGATCTTAATCTTCAAGTCAAAGGATTGAATGAAATTCACATGGTAAGAAACGGCGATCTCACATTCGTCGATCATCCAAAATATTACAATAAGGCGCTTAATTCAAAAGCTACTTTTGTGATAATTAATAAAATTGTTGACTGCCCTGAAGATAAAGTTCTTATCCTTCATCCTGATCCATTTGCTGCTTATGTTTCGTTAGTTAAGAAATTCCGTCCATTTCAACCGTCATCATTAAGTGTATCTGATAGTGCTGTGATTGGTGAAAACACAGTTATCCAACCAAATACTTTCATTGGGAACAATGTAGTTATAGGTAAGAATTGCATTATCCATGCAAATGTTTGCATATATGATCATTGCATAATCGGCGATAATGTTATCATTCATTCAGGTGCTATAATTGGAGCTGATGCTTACTATTTCCAACGTAAACCCGAAGGCTATAGAAAATTTGAATCATGTGGCCGTGTTGTTATTAGCGACAATGTAGAAATTGGCGCATTATGTGCAATAGATAAAGGTGTATCGGGTGATACTTTCATCGGATTTGGCACTAAATTCGATAATCATGTGCAAGTTGGTCATGATACATACATTGGCAGTAATTGTCTTATTGGTTCTCATTGTGCTATTGCTGGTGTTACAAGAATAGAAGATGATGTAATTCTGTGGGGCAAAGTAGTAATTAATAAAGATCTCGTTGTTGGTAAAGGAGCAATTGTCCTCGCAACTTCAGGTGTTGACAAGAGCATTGAAGGAGGTAAAACTTACTTTGGTGTGCCTGTTGCTGAAGCTCGTAAAAAGTGGAGAGAACTTGCAGCTTTGAGAATGTTGCCTTCAATTATCGAGAAGTTAAGAAATGATGTAATGAACTTCTAATAGCAAGCGCTATAGTATAATATACTCTACAATTTATACTTTTTCATGGGCAGTATTCCTCTTAATTGATGGTAGATTGTTGTTTATTAATAAGGATATTATAGCCTAAGTTGTGTTTTAAATTATTGAGAATTTAGTTTGACTTGTTGAGGTTATTATCCATATTAGCAGTAATTGTTAATAACTCGAAAAAAGTACAATTGAGCATGTGTTACCCAGTATAAACAATACTTGTTACCACAATAATAGTATGATTAATCTTTCAGGTAATCTTCAATGCTCTTCCTGTTTTGTGTTGTATCTCTTTCATTCTTATGATAGAGATCCATAGCTACTATCATAGCAAAGTATGCCCAAAAAGGAACTGATGCTTTATCAGTATCAAGGAAGTTATTCAAAAATCCATGCACAAAATAGGTGCAAAGTGAGAGAACGGAAATAAGACTGAACAATTTAATCTCTTTGCTTCTTGCCTGAGTATAAACTCTAATACCTGTGTAAAGTACCATTGAAAACATCACTAGAAGTATTATCAAACCAGGAAAACCTTGTTCTGATAGAGGTCCAATATACTCACTATGGGCATTACCCAAATCACCGGCATTTGTACTTATAATTGTTCTTTCCTGAGAGCGTTGAAAAGGAGCATATACAAACTGATAAGTTCCTGGCCCCCACCCTACTATAGGACGTTCATTAAACATCCTGAATGCCGATTGCCATCTATTGATTCGTTCTAGGTTTGAAGCATCAGAAGAAATGTTATATATTGACTGTACATGCTCAACAAAATTCTCTGAAGAATCCTGTTTATTCTTTTCCAACACATATAGAATTTCATGCTCGAACACAATAAATGCTGTAATTAAGCCAACAACAGTCATCATTATCCATCTGAACTTAATTTTGAAGACAATAAATACAGCAATAACTATTATTCCTGCAGTGCTGAGCCAGGCAGCACGACTATAAGATAAGAATAATGCCAATAAAATGATACCTGCGAAAATTCCCGAATATAATCGAAAGGTCTTTGATCTGCTCTTATTAAAGGTGTAGCCAACAAAAACAGGCAAAAAGAATGCAAGTATTGCACCATAAGCAGTATGGTCATTATAAAATGGTTTCATAACCCAATGACCTTGTTCTTCAGCAAAACCATATAAACTATGCCTGTATGTAGTATAGCAGATTACTATTATGAGGGCAGAAGCGTAAAGCCAGTTAAACTTCGAAATATTTTTAAAATCCTTAAATAGTGCAATTCCAAGAAAATAAAAAGGCACAATAAACCATATACGAGCAGCCAAAAATTTAAAAGAAACCACCGGTAGCTCACTAGTAATGCTTGTTATTAAAGTCCAGGCCAGACTAATGTATATAATCCATGATATTGGGTGGTTCAGAATACGCTTATCATAATTACCGTTAAATATTGTTTTCAGAAAAAAGAGAATCACAACTCCAATCAGTAAAGGTTCAGATGGTATCGAAATTCCCGCTCCCATATCTCGAAACACAATATTAACTGCTAAAGGTGTAAGAAAAGCAATAAACAGCAATAATTTATCAAGCCAAAACACGTACATAAGGGCAACAATAATGGCAACAGGCATTAATATTCCCCAATAATGTTCATGGATTATCAAATAGGCATTTACAGCAATAAAAATACCACTTAACAGATAAAACCAAAGGATTCTCTGCTTTGATACGGCACTTCCGTTATTCAATATGTTACTGAGCTTTTGCAAGATCTAGAATAGCCTTATTAATCTTTTGATTTTCTTTAACTGAGATCACGAGAACGGAGAAAAAGACTGATGCCACAACTGAATAAAGTACAATTAACCATCGTATTGGGTATGATTTTTTATCAGCAATAGTTGGACTTGTAATAATATTAAGGAATGTAAATTTCTTTTCTGCATCATAAACAGCCTGATCATACTTTAATTCAAAATCAGCATAAATATGGAGTATATCGTTCCTTCTTTGGGTAAGTATAGCCATTTCACCGGCTTTCTTTTCAAAGTTCGATTTTAACAACTCTACATCACTTGATGGGCGGGCAGCATTAGCACCAGTGTATGTTCTGAGATATCCTCTCATAATTTCACGAGACTGATTGTCGTAATCAATTAATCCGTACTCCTGTCTTAAAATTGATAGCTCCTTTTCAATGCTGTCTAATTCATTTTTCTTTTGTTGAAGTGACCAACTAAGGCTTGATACAACTTCCATGTACTTCTGTCTATGAATATTTCTGATTTTAAGATTGCAGTAATCAATAATAGAATTAACCATATTATAGGCAATAACCGGATCTTTATCAGTCACTTCAATCATTATTGATTCCCATTGTGTCTTATTGATCTTAACATTTTCACCATATAGGTACATCATGGTTGAATAATAATACTTGTAACTGGAATCAATTTTGTAATGCTTACTCAGATTATACTTCTTTATTATACTGTCTTTAATATCTTTCGATTGCAACCATTGAAGCATTTGCTCCGACTGGCTTTCATCAGAATAAGGAGCAATATTTGATGGATAAACCAACGCGTATGACTTAAACTTCGGCGTTATAACTAAAGGCGATGATATAATCATTGCTATTACCGCTGCTATTGTTGCAATTGTAAGAATATGCCATTTCCATTTAATGAATATTCTTATCAGGCTAAGATTATTAAAGTAATTTTCCATACTCGGCTTACTTGGTTTATTCTTAATAAATATCTTGTTTTACAATTAATGGAACTTCATTAGCTTCAGGTTTTTTATGCCACGATAGCTTTTCAATACTTATAATTGCAATTATTGCTACTAAAAGACTTGAAATTAATGAAATAAGAACAATCACCCATCTTATGGGATAACTTTTCTTCTCCGCCTTATATGCTGATTCAACAACAAACTTCTGCGGCAGGTTTTCGGTAGCATCAACTTTTGCTTCTTCATATCTGGCCTTAAGGTAACTCAGTTGTTTTTTCTCATGCTCCAACTGATCCCTAATCGATACATATGCCCCTCCATACTCTGCAAGTACATCAAGCTTCTCATTTAAAGCAGCTATTCCTCTCTGATTCCCTTTTGCAATTTCTATTGCAAGTTGTTGATTCATCATTTCTGATTGAGTCTCATAGTCATAAACCCCTTTGCGTCGAATTTCCCTTAATGAATCTTCCATTTCAGCTATCTCTTTCTGAAGAGATAAATACTCTTTTTCCACAATTCTAAATCCTCTGGTTGCTCGTGCACGTTGCATGTCATTCTTTGTAGAATCAAGAAGATCAGATATTGTATTTGCAATATTGGCTGCAATCTCAGGATCTTTATCGAGTACACTAATTTTAACTGCCATGAATTCAGTTCTTCTGAAAGTTATATTACTTTCGTATTGCTTGTAAAGTTGAGTGTATTTATATTTTGACTTAGGGTTAATACCATAGTGTTCCATCAGATTGAATTTACTCACAATCTTATCTCTTATAACTCCTGAACTGAGAATCTGAAGCATTTGCTCAGTTTGTTCATCTTCACCAAATTCAAGTATATCAGACTTTGCATTAGGCTGATCAGTTAGCAATGCCTTTGAAACTGAGTTACTCGAAACAGGAAAGAGTACAACAGATGATTTGTACAATGGAGTAATAAATAGTGGAGATGAGAAAAATATTGACAGGATGACAGATGCCACTCCAATTATCAACAGGTGCTTGCGCCAGTGATAAAGAAATACCCCAAGGTTAGCAGAGTCGAAATCCTTATTACCCCGCGGATTGTTTTTTAACATAGTACCTTTATGCTGAACCAGTTTTTTTTAGTGGTCAAAGATAGAAATTTTTCTTTTTACTTTTCTAAAGAGTTTTACTCTTTATTATATCAATAAAATACCTGATACTTAACAACTTCAGTATTGCAGCTAACAAAATTGAACATGTTCCAAGTATAAGTAATCCTATTAGCCAGTCATCGAGAATTCTCCAAGTGAAATAGCCTGCTAAAGCCAGACCCAGAGGAAATGCAATAATTCGTGTAACATATTTATAGTCAACCTTGAATTTAAAGTACATAGTACATAAAATCACCTGCAATACTGCCATCATCATTTGGGTAACCAAGCTTGCCCATGCTGACCCATAAGCACCATGTTTTGGTATTAAAACTAAATTTAATGCTATATTAACTAGCATACCAAAAGCAGCAGCAAAATTCAATTGTTTTAAATTGCCATTTGCTGTAAGCAAACTACCAAACACATAGGTCGTTGAGATAGCAATAAAACACCCCATCAATAATGGAAACAACTTTGCCGATTCTTCTATATGTTCATGGTATAACAAATCCATTATCTCATGTCGATAAATCACTGAGATTACTGTAGCTGTTACTGAAACTACATATAATATTGAAAAGGAAAGTTTTACAAGGTGGTCAACACGTGTTTTAGCTTTTAATAAAGTTGCAAATAAGGGTAAGAGCAACATAGAAAACAGAAATGCTATGTTGTTTGCAGCATCCAGCATTCTATATGCATGAGCATATATACCCGATTGAACCTTACCTTCAGAACCTTCAAGAAGTCTAACAATCATAACTGTATCTAACCTGTTATAAAATGACATCAGCAATACAAGTATTGCAAAAGGCAAGCTTTTTTTTAATATCATCAGAAAAAACGGGTAGTTCCAGTTTAGTTTTTTAAAAGAGGCTTTCTTAATCACAACAATGAATGCAATTAAAAAAGTTAGAAAATACGCTGCAGTCTGGGCATACACATACCATTCAATTCTGAATGGTTTAGATGTAATTCGTCCCCAAAGAAGAAGACTAATAATGCCTATCATTATGATCCTATCAAGTACAGATAACATGCTATCGGTCCTGAATAGCAACAATGCTGAAACATTTGAGCGCAGATAAAGTATAAATGAAACAAGGAACTGATTAATCCCTAAAAAAAGCAGCATTCTTAGGTCAGTCAAGTCATATCCCCAAAGTATTGCAGCAAGAAAGGTAACAGCGAAATAAACTACTCCAAGTAAAAGTTTCAAGACTAGTATGCTAGAAAACTGCTTGTTGAGAAGGTGATTATTTTGAGCTATATAACGGTTGTTGAAATTGGTAATACCAAAATCACAGAGTATATTGAAAAGAAATGAAAAATTGAATAAGTTAATATAGAATCCAAAATCTTCAGCACCAACTATATTCTGGACAGTTCTGTCAATACCAAATATATACACTGGTTTGACAATAAGATTCAGCAGCAGTAAAAAACCTAAATTAGTAAGAAACTTACGTTGCATGTTTTAAAGAGGTTGCTGCTTTTAAGTGAAGATTTTACTGTAACCGGTAATTAATCTTCTTTGTTATTGCGAATATTGTTTAATTTGCGCAAAAATAGGATTAATATAGGAATTATCATTCTATGGCTTTAAATTAATCTCTTAAACTACAAGAAACTTTGAAAATAGCAGTCAATACACGATTATTACTAAAAGGAAGGCTCGAAGGGATAGGCTGGTTCACTTATGAGAATTTTAGGCGTATTACAAAAGATCATCCTGAACATCAATTTTATTTCTTTTTCGACCGCCCTTATGATAACGAGTTTATATTCTCAGATAATGTTACTCCAGTAATACTCTATCCTCAGGCACGGCATCCAATTCTGTATCACTTATACTTCAATATATCAGTTAAGAGGGCATTAAAAAAGCTTAAGATTGATCTTTTTATTTCAACAGATGGATATATGCCATTAAAACCAGGAATAAAGACATTGAATATCTTTCATGATTTGAATTTTGAGTATTATCCTCAGGATATTCCTAGCCATGACCGCTGGTATTATCGCAAGTATTTCCCGAAATTTGCCAAAGCTGCTGACAGAATAGCAACTGTTTCAGAATATTCAAAACAGGACATTAGTAAATTATATAACATAGATCCTGCTATAATTGATGTCGTTTACAATGGAGCGAATGAAATTTACAGCCCGGTTACCGAAGAAGTAAAAAGCACAGTGAGAAAAAACCTTACAGGAGGTATCCCATTTTTTTACTTTATCGGATCTCTTCATCCTCGCAAAAATCTCGTGAATCTTTTTAAAGCTTACGATTTGTACCGCAATAGCACAAATAATTCCTCTGCAAAGCTGGTAATAACAGGGGCAAAAATGTGGTGGACCAAGGATATTGATGCTGTGTATAATAGCATGAAGTGTAAAAATGATGTTATTTTTACCGGGCGACTGGAACAAGCTGTTATAAGAGACACTATGGCTTCAGCCCTGGCACTTACTTATGTATCTTACTTCGAAGGATTTGGCATTCCAATAATTGAAGCTTTCAGATGCGGAACTCCGGTAATAACCTCGAATGTTACATCAATGCCTGAAGTTGCAGATAATGCAGCTTTACTCGTTGATCCTTTCAGCCCTGAAGCTATTGCTGATGCAATGATCTCTATAGATAATAACCCGGCTTTAGCTAGTGACCTTATTAAAAAGGGTTTTATCAGAGCAAATGAATTTACTTGGAATAAATCAGCTTCAAGACTTTGGAAATCAATTGAAAGATTACTCTTTTAAAATATCCAAAATTAAAATCTCTTCGGTTTTTAGGTAAGTATATTAACTTCAGGCTCAAGAACAATACCAAATTTCTCTCTAACTGTTCTTATAACCAGGTTAGCAACTTCCCGTATCTCTGTACCTTTCGCAGATCCATGATTTACAAGCACAAGCGCCTGTCGGTCGTGTATCCCGGCATCACCATTTCTGTACCCTTTCAAACCGCAATTCTCAATAAGCCATCCTGCAGCTAACTTGTATCCTTCATCTGTCTTAAAATATTTAATTTCAGGATGTTCCTTTAGCAAAGTATTAAAGCTAGTATTATTGATCACGGGATTTTTGAAAAAGCTTCCAGCATTTCCTATTATTTCCGGATCAGGAAGTTTGCTTCGTCGGATATTTAGAATAGCTCTACTAACTGATCGAATATCAAGAGGCATATTAATCCTTTCAACCTCCTGCTCTACGGCCTCATAAGAGAGATTTAAAACCGGTTTTTTATTCAATTTGAATATAACCGACAATATCAGATAAACGCCCTTATAAACGCCCTTAAATACGCTATAGCGATAGTCGAACATGCACTCATTCTTATAAAATTCCCTGAATTCTCCTGTTCTTAATGATACGGCTTCCAACATGTAGAATGAGTCTTTAAGCTCCACACCATAAGCTCCGATATTTTGAATCGGACTACTGCCAACATTACCCGGTATCCCGGTCAAGTTTTCAAGTCCTCCATATCCCCTTTCTACACAGTAACTAACAAGATCATCCCACACAACTCCAGCTTCTGCTTTAACGTATACATGATCATCATCTTCATCGAGGACTTCAATACCTTTAGTCTCAATTTTTATAATCAACCCATTCCAGTCATTTAGAAAAAGCATGTTACTACCTCCTCCAAGTAGAAGCACTTCACCATTATAGCTTGATGCATATCTAAGAATATCAGGTAATTCACTCTCATCTCTTAGTCTAACCAGATGCTTAGCCATTGCTTTTACACCAAAGGTATTGAGAGGTTTTAAATCGACATTCGATTCGATTGTTAATACTGCCTTTTCCATACAACAAAAATAGTATTTTTGCATCTTCTATTAGTTGAATGGGAATTGAAAAAAGTAATCGTTTCTGTAACTAACGATCTAAGCACTGATCAAAGAGTTGATAAGGTATGTTCAACCCTGAATAAGATGGGATTTGATGTTATGCTCGTTGGTAGAAAGCTTCGTGAAAGTGTTCCTCTCAGCAGAGACTACAAAACACATCGAATGAAGCTGCTTTTCAGAAAAGGTCCTTTGTTTTATGCCGAATATAATACTCGTCTGTTTTTCTTTCTGCTTTTTAACAAGTCAGATCTATTGGTAGCTAATGATTTAGATACTCTTGCTGCAAATTTTATTTGTCACAAGCTTAAATCGGTGCCTATTGTTTACGACAGCCATGAGTATTATACCGAAACTCCTGAGCTTGTTGACCGTCCATTCGTACAATCTGTATGGAAATGGATAGAAAAAATGATTTTCCCGAAACTCACCGACATAATAACTGTTAGTAATTCAATTGCAGAGCTTTACAGCAATAAATACAACAAAAAAGTGCATGTTGTACGCAATGTACCTGCTTTAAGTAAAATTCCAAAAGTTTATACTGCAACTGAAATCGGGTTTGATGCATCTAAACATCTAATAATTTTGCAGGGTGCCGGAATCAATATCCAAAGAGGTGCTGAAGAGGCAATTGAAGCAATGCATTACGTCAACAATGCATTATTATTGATAATTGGCGGGGGCGATGTTATTGAAATGCTTAAAAGGAAAGTAAGTGAATCGGGTTTGTCTGAAAAGGTGATGTTTATTCCTAAAATGCCTTATGCCGAATTAATGAAGTATACTAGTGCAGCAAAAATTGGCCTTACACTCGATAAGGACACTAATATTAATTATAGGTATAGTTTGCCAAATAAACTATTCGATTATATTCATGCTCATACTCCGGTGTTAGCATCTCCATTGAAAGAGATCTCATTAGTAATAAGTAAATATAAAGTAGGAATGTTGATAGAAAATCATGATCCTGAACACATTGCATCGAAAATCAATTATATGATTGAAAACGACTGCAAGACCAGTATGCGTGAAAATCTTGAAAAAGCATCATCTGAATTAAACTGGGAGAAGGAAGAATTAATTTTGCAAAATGTTTACTCAAAGTATGTCAGATAAGCACCTACATATAGTCTCTTTCGATGTTCCTTATCCTCCAAATTACGGTGGTGTAATAGATGTATTTTACAAAATTAAGGAATTATACGCTCGTGGTATTAAACTACACCTACACATAATTGAATACCCTGGTAGGGAGCAAGCACCCGAGCTTGAGGCATATTGTGAATCAGTCCATTACTATCAACGTATAATAGGTATAAAATCAGCATTCAGTATTCATCCATACATTGTTCAGAGTCGTCGTTCGCCTGAAATGATCAATAATCTTTTGAAGGATAATTACCCCATTCTTTTCGAAGGTCTCCATTCTTGTTATTATATTGATGACCCCCGGCTTAAGAACAGGTTACTGATTTATAGAGAGAGCAACATAGAACATGATTATTACTACAATCTTTTTAAGGCTGAAAGAAGTATTGGAAAGAAAGGTTATTTTTTGATGGAGAGCCTGAAACTCTATTTTTTTCAAAAAAAGCTAAAGCATGCCGGAGTAATGCTGGTTGTTAGTAAGGAAGACAGAAATTATCTACAGAAAGTATTTAAAGATAAAGAGATACACTTTTTACCAAGTTTTCATGCCAATACTTTTGTAAGCTCATCAGCAGGGAAAGGTTCATATTTTCTTTATCATGGCAATATTGAAGTACCTGAAAATGAAGCAGCCGCTATTTTCCTTATTAAAAAAGTGTTTGGTGGAACAGAGTTTAAGTTAATAATTGCAGGTATGAACCCTCCTGCCAGTATTTATAAACTTGCTGCAAAGCACAGTAATATAGAGGTTATTAAGAATCCTGATGAAGTTTTGATGTTTAAACTTATCAGGGAAGCACATGCGAATATATTAGTTACATTCCAGGCATCAGGATTGAAGTTAAAGCTGCTCAACACTTTGTATAATGGAAGATTCTGCATTGTAAACTCAACAATGCTTAATGGTACCGACCTCGACACTTTATGTGTTATTGGCAACACACCAAAAGAGTTAAAAGCTATAATCAAAGATGTTTCAACTCAGGAATTCTCAACAGATGAAATAATTCGTCGTGACCGTCTTCTAAACAGTAGCTTCTCAAACATTATCAATGCCGATAGAATTATAGATATTATTTTCAACAGATAATACTCTTCCATTTTCACATTTCAATGTTCTGGAAGGAAACCGTTCCATAAGGGCATAATTGTGAGTAGCCATTAATATTGCTCTTCCGCTATGACTTATTTCAATCAATAATGACATAATACCGGCTGATGTATCAGGATCAAGATTGCCGGTAGGTTCATCTGCTATAATTATATCAGGATCATTTATTAATGCTCTTGCAATGGCTACCCTTTGCTGTTCTCCACCCGATAACTGATAAGGCATTTTAAATCCTTTTGTCTTGAGTCCAACCTTATCCAACACTGTTTCCATGCGTTCTTTCATTTCAATCTTGTTCTTCCAGCCTGTTGCTTTCATCACAAAAAGAAGATTATCATTAACGCTCCTATCGGTGAGCAATTGAAAATCCTGAAAAACAATCCCCATCTTACGCCTTAAATATGGAATATCACGTTTACGCAAATTGGAAAGATCATATCCTGCCACTGTTGCTTCTCCTTCAATAATAGGTAGTTCAGCATATAAAGTTTTCAAAAGACTACTCTTGCCGGTACCTGTTTTACCAATTAGGTAAACAAACTCACCTCTGGTAATGGTGACATTCACTTCCGACAGAACCAGAATATTTTTCTGGTAAACATTTAAATTCTCTAACTTTATGATAGCTTCTTCCGACATAACGATCAATTTGGTTGTCAAAGATAAGTAATAACAATAAGGCAACTGAAAAATCATCTACTTAAAAATTTTGAGAACAACTAACAGAAGCACCAAAAATCAATGTATAAAATAATGATATACATTTTTCTATACTGTGTATTATAATTTACATTACATCATTATCTTTGCTCCACTATGCATAGAATATATACTCTTATAACGGCTGTATTTTTTTTAGTTATTACAACCTTTTCAACTGCACAGAATCATAACCGAAGATCATTAGATGCTGTGCGTGTTCATTCAGTCCCTATAATTGACGGAAGCGTTGATGATGTAGTTTGGAAGGATGCAAACATTGCAACATCCTTTATTCAAGAGAGTCCTGTTTATAATACAGCTCCCAAATTTAATACTGAAGTAAGGGTTGTTTACGACAACAAGGCTATTTACGTTCTCGCAGTTATGTATGATCCTAATCCTGATAGTATCATGAGGGAGCTTGCTGTGAGAGATAATGATGGAAAAAATGCAGACTATTTCTCAATTGCATTCGACACATGGAACAATCATCAGGATGCTTATGTATTTTCAGTATCTGCTTCAGGAACTCAAATCGATAAGAGAATGCTTGACGCAACTTACGATGCTGTATGGAGTAGTGCTGTCAGTATCACAAGTGAAGGGTGGGTAGCTGAACTTAAGATTCCATATTCTGCTTTGCGTTTTCCTGCATTAAAAACTCAGGATTGGGGAATGCAGATATCCCGTCGTATCAGACGATTTCGTGGAGAAGACCAATGGGCACTTGAGCCTAGAGATACTGATAATAAAATGAATTTCTGGGGTGTTCTAACAGGTCTTCATGATATCAATCCTCCTTTAAGATTATCCCTTCTCCCTTATATTTCAGCCGGTGTGCAACATAATAGTGGTAAAGAATACAAAAGCGATCCCTACACTTTCAATTATAATGGAGGTATGGACCTTAAATGGGGCCTTAATGAAAGTTTTACTCTTGATATGATTTTAATGCCCGATTTCAGTCAGGTTCAATCAGATAGAGTTGAAAAGAATCTATCTCCTTTTGAACAGACTTATGATGAAAAGAGACCTTTCTTTAATGAAGGAACAGATTTATTTCAGAAAGGAAACCTATTCTACTCCCGTCGGATTGGTCATGTTCCATTAAGATATGGTAGTGTGCGTGACTCACTGAGAGCGAATGAAAGATTAACATCAAATCCATACTCAGCCCGCCTAATAAATGCAGCCAAAGTTTCCGGACGCACATCTTCCGGGTTGGGCATAGGTGTTTTTAACGCAATAACCGGCAATACTTATGCTGTTTGTTCCGATTCACTTAACAACAAGCGCGAGATACTTACCGATCCATTAACAAATTATAACATAATCGTGCTCGATCAAAGTCTGCCCAATAATTCATCAGTTTATCTAATAAATACTAATGTTAGTCGCCCGGATAATTGGCAACAGTCTAACGTAATTGGTGGTGGGCTTAGGTTAAGTGAAAAATCAACCACTTACCTTCTTCGTGCTGATTTTAGCATGTCGAGTGTAAAAAATCCCGGTTCCTATAAAGGTGAAAATAATGATAATGTCACTCAAGGCACGTTTTACAATCTTGAATTTCTCAAAATAAAAGGGAAATTCCGTTTTAGTCTATACCAGATTGGCATGGATAAAGATTATAACCGAAACGATCTTGGAGTTAACAGAACAAATGATTGGCTTGATAGAGGTTTAACATTAGGTTATAATATTTTTCAGCCTTTTGGAATTTTCAGAAACTTCTACCAGAGTATTAATTTCTTTAGAGAGGAAAAAATAACAACCGGCGAAAATATCAATAGTATAATCACTTATCGCTACAATACTACTTTCAAAAACTATCTCAGCACCTGGGGGAATATCTCCTATTCACCTTTCGACAGATACGACTATTATGAACCTCGCACTTATGGAAGATATTGGATTAACCCTGGTTATTTATCAACAAGTATCGGTATTTCAAGCGACTATCGTAAAAAACTTGCTATTGATGCAAATTTTGAAGCAAGTGTAGATTTCGATGAAACAATATGGAGATTCTTTTGGATAAGTCCAATTCTCAGAATCAGTGATCGTTTAAAGGTCTCTCCTGAACTAACCTTTCAAGATGGATTAAAGGATAAGGGATTTGTGAGTCGCTTATCTGACACCGTCTATTTTGGCAATAGGAATATCTCTTCAAGGATTGCAGCCATCTCTGGCGAATACATGTTCACCAATAAAATTTCACTCAGCTTATGGGTAAGGCATTACTGGCAGACCGGGAAATACCTTAACTATCTGTATCTTACTGAGAAAGGTGACCTTGTTAATTACAGCAATTATCAATGGAATCACGACTACAACTATAATTACTTTAATGTGGATCTTGTATTTGGGTGGGAGTTTTCGCCGGGAAGCATTATTAATGTAGTATGGAAGAATGCCATTGAACAGGAGGATCCAAATCCTCGTGTTAAATATTTTAGAAACTTCGACCAGATGATAAGTTCACCTCAGATTAACAATCTAAGTTTAAAGGTGCTTTATTACATTGACTACCAAATGTTAAAGAAGAGGAAATAGCTATCCTCCCATTTGCCATAATTTAAATGCTTCTCTTAAAAGGTACTTTAGATAGTTTTGCTGTGCGTAAAAATCTTTTATAACAACATACCTGTGAACCTTGCCGGTGCCTATCAGGCAGCCTTCCGGATCATTAAGAAGTGAACCTTTATAGAATCCTAACTTTAAGTTTGATTTTGAGGGTATGAGTGTACAGATTGTATTTTTATAACCTCTTCCAAGACTATAACCAACAATTCTTGCACCGGGATCAACCTCCTCATCTATCTCTCTGATAGTTTTATGAATTAAATCCCTAACAAGATTAGCATTCTCAATGATATCTAATGTGTATGTTTTAAATAGATCTTCAAAACCCATAATACTATACAATCCCGTGCTGTTCAAAACCTGCTTTTCCAATCATACAGGAATTACTTAACAAGACCGGCAAAGCCCATAAAAGCCATTGAAAGTAATCCGGCAACTATTAGAGTTAGCGGAAAACCTTTCATCCCTTTAGGCACTCCCATTAATTCAAGATGTTCTCTTAATCCGGCAAGTAATACCAATGCAAGTGTAAAGCCAACTGCTGTAGCACTTGAATAAATAACACTCTGTACAAGAGTAAAGTTCTTTTGGATTGCCAAAATGGCTATACCTAGCACAGCGCAATTGGTTGTAATAAGTGGAAGATAAATACCGAGTGCCTGGTATAGAGAAGGTGCAGCTTTTTTAAGAATAATCTCAACCGTTTGAACCAAAAAAGCAATTACCAATATGAAGGTAATTGTCTGCATAAACTCAACCTTGAAGGGTATCAGAACGAAATACTGAATTACATAAGTTACAAGGTTTGCAAGTGCCATAACAAAAACAACAGCTGCACCCATACCAATTGAAGTTGATACTTTTCCTGATACACCAAGGAAAGGACAAATTCCTAAAAACTGTGCAAGAACTACATTATTAACCAGTAGCGCGAGGATAATAATATTAATATATTCCATGATAATGTCTTTTTAACTGTCAGTGGATACTTATTGTTGTTAATTGCTGTATCTTAATTTCAATCTGTTAAGCATTGCGATGAGATATCCAAACGTTATAAAGGCTCCTGGAGGAAGAATAAACAATAGTATTGTTGGCACGTCTTCTCCAATTAACTTTATATCAAAGATTGATCCATTACCTAACAACTCCCTAACTGCGGCAAGGAGTGTAAGCGCAAGTGTAAAGCCTAATCCCATGCCGAGTCCATCCATCAAAGCCGGACCAACTTTGTTTTTTTGGGCAAAGGCTTCAGCACGACCAAGTATTATACAGTTTACCACGATTAGAGGAATAAAAATTCCGAGTGCGCTATAAAGTTCAGGAGTAAATGCTTTCATCATTAGGTCGACTATTGTAACAAACGTTGCAATAATCACAATAAATGCGACAATTCTAACCTTGTTTGGTATGACATTTTTCAGCAGTGCTACTAGCAAATTACTGCAAACCAATACAAAAGTTGAAGCAGCTCCCATGCCCAGACCATTAATAGCTGCAGTAGTAACAGCAAGCGTTGGGCAAGCCCCTAATAAAAGAACAAACACAGGATTGTTCTTAATTAAACCATCGCTGAAATACTTCCATTTGCTCATTTATTCTCCTCCTGAATCTTATTATAAATATCCCATGCTTTTTGCACTGCATCGCAATATCCACGTGATGTAATTGTGGCAGCTGAAATCGCGTCAATTGTACCACCATCTTTCTTCACCAGTAGTTGTTGATCTTTAAGTGCAGCTATATCCAAATTTAAAAACTGATTCTTGAACTTTGGTAAGACCATATTAGTACCTAATCCGGGAGTTTCTTTCTGCTCCAGCACAACAATATTGTTTATTGTACCATCTGGCAGAAACCCTACCATAATATCAAATCTTCCACTATAACCCTTTTCTGTATATGTCTTGATAGCATATCCCACAGGTTGTCCGGCTGATGTTCCGGTATAGTACATTAACCCCTCAATAGACTTAGCTGTACTTACAGCATCATTATCAAATTCGGGCAGTACTTCTTTAATAGCACTCACCTCTTTCGCCTTCATTGCTGCAGCAATAGGCTCTTTAGTAACATTGTACACAAATCCCAGTGCTGCTGACATCACCATTGATATAATCATCAGTGACAATATCATGTTCTTAAGTGTCGATTCAAGCTTTGCCATATTCTACTGCTTTTTGAGTCTTTTTGATTTGAGTCATTTTCTGCGATACGCCAAAACGCTTTGGATGAAAAGCTTTGTTAATAAGAGGTGTTGCTGCATTCATGATTAAAATAGCAAATGAAACTCCTTCAGGATATGCTCCCCAATTTCTTATAGTTATTGTTAATACTCCTGCTCCTATTCCAAAGATGATTTGTCCTTTGTTCGACATAGGACTTGTTACCATATCGGTGGCCATAAAAAAGACACCCAAAAGCATTCCACCGGCAAGCATGCTCAGTACCGGATCAAGATAGGTATCAGGATTAAAATACCATAGTATTGCAGAAAATAGAAATGCTGAACCCAAGTAGGCAACGGGAATATGCCATGTGATTATTTTACGCGCAAACATGTATATAGCACCAAGTATAAGCGCCAGAGCAGAAACCTCTCCAAGAGATCCTCCCTGAGCTCCTGTAAAATCATTCATGTATCCGGGAAATCCGGCTGATGATATGATTTCACCTACACTCTTACCTGCCATTAAACCTTCTTTCAAGACTCCTAAAGTAGTTGGACCAGTTATAGCATCAACCATACCCGATTCAAATATTGGCATCGGCACAGGCCATGTAGTCATCTGCACCGGAAAGGAAATAAGCAGAAACACTCGTCCAACCAATGCAGGATTAAAAGGATTCTTACCCAGGCCTCCAAATGACATTTTTGCTATCCCTATTGATACCAAAGCACCTATAATTATAATTGGTGCAGGCAAATTCGATGGTAGGTTAAAAGCGAGCAACACACCTGTTATTAGAGCCGAACCATCATTTATAGTCAAAGGCCCTTTAATCAGATACTTTTGAATTGCCCACTCAAATGCCAGGCATGATACTATCGATATAAATATTACACGCGCTGAATCGACTCCAAAGAAATATACTGAAGCCAATACAGCAGGTATCATTGCAATAACTACTCCATACATGATTGACTTAACATCTTGCCGTCCATGTACATGAGGTGACCCTGATACAGTTAATAAGCTCATACTATTTTTTTACCCGGTTACTTAATATTGTTCTGATTTTGTTTTTACCCAACCTTACATAGTCAAGTATTGGCCTTCCCGAGGGGCATGTGTATTGGCATGATCCGCATTCCATGCAATCCATAATGTACATTTTTTCCGCCTCATCAAGCATATTGTTGATAGTTAACTGTGCTAACTGCACTGGTTCAAGTCCCAGCGGACAAACTGTTATGCAGCGGGCACACCTTATGCAATTATATAATTGAGCACGGCTACTCTCTTTTTCGGGCATTACCAATATTCCTGATGTCCCTTTTACTACAGGAACATCAATTGCCGTAAGTGCCTTGCCCATCATCGGACCACCATTAATAATCTTACCTGTATCTGTTGGCAATCCTCCTGCCTTTTCAATCAAATACTCAACCGAAGTACCTATTCTAACCATGAAATTTCCAGGATTGGAAAGTGATTTTCCTGTAACAGTTACCACTCTTTCTATCAATGGTTTATTCTTTTGAACCGCCTCGTATACTGCAAATGCTGTTCCTACATTCTGGACTACACAACCTGTTTCAACTGGTAATTTTCCCGATGGAACTTCTCTTCCGGTAACTGCCTTTATTAATTGTTTTTCACCCCCTTGAGGATATTTCACTTTTAAAGGAACTACCGAAATACCATTGTATGACCTCGAAAGCTCCGAAAGTTTGGCAATTGCATCCTTTTTATTATTTTCAATGCCTATAAAAGCCTCTTTTACTCCAAGAGCAATCATCAATATCTTAATCCCAATAAGTATCTCCTCGCTCTTCTCTAACATTATTCTATGATCGGCAGTAAGGTATGGTTCACACTCAACACCGTTTATAATCAAGTATTCAGCTTTTTTATCAGAGGGTACATTTAGCTTCACATGTGTGGGGAACGTTGCTCCACCTAACCCTACAACTCCAAACTCTTTTATCCGTTGTATGATTTCTGCAGGAGTCATCGATATCTCTCTTTTAATCTCTTCTGATCTATCGATCGAATCAACCCACTCATCACCTACAACTTCAATTATTATCGCAGGTTTTCGGTAGCCACTTGAATCAACTATATCCTCAATTTTTATAACCTTTCCCGATACTGAAGAATGTATATCTGATGAAATAAATGATTCACCGGTTGCTATTAACTGACCGGTTTTAACGATAACACCCTTATCAACAATTGGCTTTGAGGGAGCACCCATACTCTGTGACAATGGAATGCTAACCTTAACCGGAATTTCGGGATATGTTATTGCTTTGTCAGCTGTAAGCTTCTGTTCGTCAGGATGAACTCCTCCAATTTTGAAAGTCTTCAATTACTATTCCTCCCCTTTATATGTTGAGATAAAAATTGTTATGTTACAAGGTTTCAACAGTTGATGTTTGCACTTCAACATCATCCTTCTTTTCCTTTCGTGGTGGGAAATTCAGTTCAGTTATGGCTCCTGTTGGACAAACAACAACGCATTTACGACAAAATTTACACTTTGAAGCATCAATATAGGCTACATTATTTGTGATCGTGATAGCATCATAAGCACACTCCTTCACACACTTAGTACATGCAATACAGGCTACAGTGCAATTCTTTTTTGCAACAGCTCCTTTCTCATTGTTGATGCATGAAATATAGATCCTTCTATCTTTCTTTCCTTTAGGTCTTAATTCAATTATACTGCGTGGACATGCAGTTATACATGCTCCGCAAGCAACACATTTTGAATCTGATATGACGGGTAAGCCCGTCGCTGTATCTATATAAATAGCGTCAAACTGGCAAGATGCAACGCAATCGCCGTCGCCCAAACAACCATTAGGACAACCCGACTTTCCTGCAGAGAGATAATGTGAGAAGGCGCAAGAAGCAGCACCCTCATACACAATTTTATCAGGTGCATTTTTGCTTGACCCATTACACCGCAAAACTGCTACCATTGGTTCCGATTCGGCAGCTTCTAAGCCCATAACCGTTGCAATTTCCTGCATCACAACATTTCCACCAACAGGGCATTTTTGTGAGCTTAAATCTGGACTCTTAACTATAAGTTCGGCTAATGCACGGCAACCTGCAACACCACAACCCCCGCAATTTGCACCAGGCAATAAATCATTAACCACATCAATTCTGGGATCTTCTATGACCTTAAATTTCTGAGCTATAAAATATAAAACAACTGCAGCAGCAGCGCCAAGTACACTGAGTGTTATTACTGCGTATAAGATAGTTTCGTTCACCCTTGATAGATTTAAAACATGTTATATGTCAATATTTCCGACAAAAATAACATTATTACTCAATTTTATCAATTCTCAAGACAAAAAAAACACATCTAACTTCTTGAATATCAAGTCTGTATTTAGCTTTATAAATTATTGAACTTTAGGAAATTAAGCAAACCTGAGCACTTCAGAGGCTAATTTAGAATTTGTATAAATTAGATGAGCATATTTTAGTACATGTACTTTTACTCCACGAATGTGAACCTGAAGTACCTCTTCATTTTTCCTCTTAAAAAATAAAGAGCAAAAAAGTATGGTACCAATATAAGCAATGAGGCAAGTGCTGCGGCTACTTCACCGGCATAAGAATTTACTAACAACAGGGTTGTTATCAGTAGTGCAAAAGGTAATAAATAGCCATATAGAATTGCCATAAAGCCTGATTTTGTGATCATTTGTATATCAACACTTTCACCCGGTATTAGCACCTTGTTCATTGGCTTTTCAACTTCAATTACCCTCTCACCACTTCCAAGAGATGTGCATACTCCTTTTGAATAACACATAGAACATGCGCTATGGTTGTGGATCCGAACTTTAACATATTTATTTTCAATACTTTCGACAATACCACTCTTAATTATGCAATCTACTTTTTCATTCATAAAACCTCAGTTTAACGTAACATCATGGAGTTGAAAGTGATACAGGTAAAACCTTGCCATTTAACCATTTGTTTGCATTTAAAGCAAAATAGGATATATACTCAGCCACTGATTCGGGCGTTACCTGTGCTTTAAAGCCTGGGAAAGCTTGTTCAAGCATTGTGGTTTGAACACTCCCTAATGCCAAACAGTTTACAGATATTCCAAATGATTCAAGTTCTGTGGCAAGACACTCTGATAATATCGACAGTGCTCCTTTTGAGGCACTATAAATAGATAGACCGGGAAACTTTGCACTACCCTGAAACCCTCCCATACTGCTTATATTTACAATATGTGACCCTTGTTTCATGATCGGAATAAGATGTTTAATTAAAATAAACGGACCTTTAACATTGGTGTCGAAGACCTTATCGAACTCTGCAAGTGTAATATCTATGAATGGCTTGTTTACCAGACTGCCGGCATTGTTTATCAGTATATCAATGGTTCCGGCATCTCTAGTGAACTTCTGCATAAGCTCATCGTAATTGTCGCTTACAAGGTCGAATGGGTAGATAAAGATTCTGTCGTCGTTTTCAAAGGCCTCATCTTTTATCTCCTCAAGCTTCTGTTCATCCCTTGATATCAGATATACCATTGTATCTGGATTTTTGAGGAATTCAAGTGCAAGCGCCTCACCTATGCCCCGGGATGCTCCGGTAATGACTATCTTTTTCATCTCTACTTAATAAAATTAACAGCTCTTTCAAATATACCATTCATAAAGGCAATTGCCATGCCATAATTAGTAATTGGAATACCTGCATCAACCGCAGGTTTTACTCTGTTAACAACTTGCTTCTTAGTAATTACGCAGCCACCGCATTGTATAAGCATTGCGTAATCATTTATCTTACCCGGCACCGAACCTAATCCTGCTACTGTTACAAATTCAAGTTCTTTCCCTGTGTACTTTCTTAACCAGTTTGGGATTTTATGCCGACCAATATCATCACATGTAACATGATGTGTGCATGATTCAAGAATTAAAACCTTATCACCATTCTTCAAATTGTCGATGTGTGGTGTACCTTTTATATAATTATAAAAATCACCTCTTTGGCGGGCAAGCAAAATGCTGAAGCTAGTAAAAGGGATGTCAGTTGGAATAAAATCCTTAATTTTTCCAAAAACCTGACTATCAGTAACAGCAAGAACAGGTCGCGGATTCGCCTTCTTAATAAAATCCTCAACATCATTTTCCTTGCAGATCATTACAAGTCCATCGTTATCAAGAATATCTCTTATCGCTTGAACTTGAGGAAGTATCATCCTCCCTTCCGGTGCTTCGTTATCAATGGGAGTTATTAAAAGCACTGCTTCGCCCGGCTTAAAAAGATCACCAACTAATGCCTTTGAAGTATATGCACTTTCAGGCATTATTGACGAAAGCTCAGCAAGCAATCGTTCGTTGCCTTCCGAATTAATCGCACTGAAATCAATAACCTTTGCAGAATACTTTTGTGCTGTTTGACTTATAAAACTATCTGTTGCAGATACTATATCGCTCTTATTGTGAATTATCAGAAAAGGAATACTGAATTCTTTAAATGATTCAATAAGCTTTTCTTCCTCAATTTCAATTGTATTTTCTGTTACAACAAGAATTGCAAGATCAATAACTTTAATAGCTTCGAGCGATTTCAAAATTCTCTTGTTGCCAAGATCTCCGGCATCATCAATACCTGCAGTGTCTATTAGAATAGCAGGACCTATTCCGGGTATTTCCATCGATTTCCTTACCGGATCGGTGGTAGTGCCGGCAACAGGTGATACAATAGCTACATCATGCCCTGCCAATACATTGATAATTGAGCTCTTACCGTTATTACGACGACCAAAAATTCCAATATGTGGCTTATATTCTCTTCCTTTCATTACAGTAATCTTAGAAAATTGTTGCTGAAAAAAGCATAGCATACTTATTCCGCTAAATTAATTATTTTTGTGATGTTTTGAACTACTCATTAATACACGAGGTTATAACTATAGTACAACCTAAATTCAACCTATGGGTGAAAAAATTTTCAGTATAGAAACATATAGTCCTCTTGAACTCTTCGGAGTTGGCGACCGCAACCTAAATGTCATAAGAGAGCTTCTTCCTAAGTTAAAGATAATTGCACGTGGTGAGCATATTAAAGTAATTGGCGATCCTAACGAAATTGAGTCGTTCGAATCGCTATTCAACTTAATGTTGATTCACTATGATCACTTTGGAAAAATTACAGAAAACGATATCAGGCAATTGGCTGAACCGGGTGCTGCTGACATCACAACCAAGAGTTCGCCCGATGTACTTGTACACGGACGTGGAGGACAGGTGATTAAAGCTCGTTCGGCAAATCAGATGAAGATTGTTGATAGTATCGAGAAAAATGACATGATATTTGCAATAGGTCCGGCTGGAACAGGTAAAACCTATACCGCTGTTGCCTTAGCAGTACGTGCTTTAAAAAATCGTGAAGTAAAAAGAATTATCCTCACTCGTCCTGCTGTTGAGGCAGGTGAGAACCTGGGCTTTCTTCCGGGCGATCTCAAAGACAAACTCGATCCTTACATGCAGCCACTTTATGATGCTTTACGCGATATGCTACCTCCGCAAAAGTTGCTAACTTATATCGAAGACGGTACAATCGAAATTGCTCCTCTTGCCTTTATGCGCGGACGAACACTCAACAACGTGTTTGCTATTCTCGATGAAGCACAGAATGCCACATCAAACCAGCTTAAGATGTTCTTAACCCGTATGGGTCGCTCGGCCAAATTCTTTATAACCGGCGATGTAACCCAAATCGACTTACCAAAGCATCAGCAATCAGGACTCATGCAGGCCGCCAAAATCTTATCCAACATTCCCGGAATAGATATCATCCAGTTAGATGAGTCAGACGTAATGCGACATCAACTGGTTGGGCAGATTATCAGGGCTTATGATAGGGCTTGATCTAAAAGTCATTATTCAATAGTCTA
>OBJA01000262.1_pt1 | contig 49570 bp, 45 predicted proteins | sample 1519751 | NCBI WGS metagenome assembly OBJA01 (sample SAMEA3881238, study PRJEB22517) | soil metagenome | biome: lake sediment; feature: soda lake sediment; material: sediment, water from around vicinity | place: India | collected 2013-12-23 | depth 3 m
CGTACGGTTTGACGAGGGGGCAGGGGGGAGCACCACTCCCCCCGCTCTACTCTACCGTGTATTTCTGCGTATTTCTGCGCTCATTTCTGCGGATTTCAGCGGGAACCAAAAAAAAAGTTCCCGCTGAAATGCGCCGAAACTACGCTGAAATCGCTGAAATCATTTTATCATGGGAAAAGCATTTTCTATAATAGCCTTATTTGTTAGCAATTATATTTTACCAAAAAAGTTTTTGGTCTTGGATTCAGCGGGAACCAAAAAAAATCCCGCTCCTTTGGTAGTTATTCGCCACGAAAAAACCCCTATCTTTACACGGTCTAAATTAACCCTTTTGCCGGGAAGGCATTCAATGCAGTTCCGGCATCAAAATAAAAAAATCATATCATGAGAAAGAGAGCAGAGGTGGTTCTTGGCACCATCAAGCATCCGGAATACCAGAAGGATATTCTGGAGTTGAAAATGGCAACTGTTGAAGTTGCTGATAAGGAAAAGGTTGTAGTGAACATCAGAGGATTGAAGTTTCCCGATGCCTTTCTGAAGTCCATCGCGAGGATTGCAGAGCAGAAGCTGAAAGAGGAGTTCGGTAGCTCAGGAATCACTGTTGATATCAAGGTTACTGAGGCAGAGAAGCCGGAGGTGAAGAAAGATTCCCCTGAAAGCATCAATCGTGTAAAGAATATTATAGCTGTTGCTTCGGGGAAGGGTGGTGTAGGCAAATCTACTGTGGCGGTAAATCTGGCAGTTGCTCTGGCACAGGGTGGAGCAAAGGTAGCTCTGGTAGATGCCGACATATACGGTCCGTCGATGCCGTTGATGCTGGGAGTTAAGGATGTTAAGCCTGGTGCAGTTCCATTTGGTGACCGTACTATGATTGAGCCTGTTGAGCGATTCGGGGTAAAGATGCTTTCGGTAGGATTTTTTGTTGATCCTGAGAAGGCTTTGATCTGGCGTGGGCCTATGGCTTCGAATGCTTTAACGCAGATCATCTCTGAAGGCTTTTGGGGTGATATTGACTACATGGTTGTAGATCTTCCTCCCGGCACCGGCGACATACACCTCACTTTGGTGCAGACGCTGCCTGTTACTGGAGCCATTATCGTGAGTACGCCACAGGAGGTTGCCATAGCAGATGCACGCAAGGGTGTTGCTATGTTCAGACAGGATAAGATCAACGTGCCGGTACTGGGTTTAGTGGAAAACATGTCATGGTTCTCACCGCCGGAGCTGCAGGATAAACGTTACTACATCTTCGGCAAAGGGGGTTGCGACAGGCTGTCAGCAGAGACCGGCGTTGAAGTGATCGGCCGCATACCTGTTGTGGAGTCGATATGCGATTCCGGCGACAAGGGTGTACCTGTAATTGTAGATGACCAGCCCGCCCTGCAGGAAGCTTTCAAGCTGCTTGCTGAAAATGTTATCAGAAAGCTTGATGAACGAAACCGTAATTTAGATCCAACAAAAGTTGTTGAGATTCAACATTAAAAACTATTTTTGCAGCCGGAAAAGAGAAGAATCAAACGTAATAATAATATGGAAAATCAGGAAAACAAGACCGGCAGGGAAGAGCTGCAGCGCAAGGTTAACAGTGTTATTGAGCAGATACGGCCATACCTTCAGGCCGACGGAGGTGACATTGCCTTTGTGTCCCTCACAGATGACAACGTAGTAAATGTAGAGCTTCAGGGTGCTTGTGCAGGCTGCCCGATGAGCATGATGACCCTCAAGGGTGGTGTTGAAGCTGCCATGAAAAAGGCCATCCCCGAGATCAAATCGGTTGAGGCTACTAACATGGGGTTTTAGATCATATTACTGACACGACTCTTTCATAAAGGGGTATCTGTAATCCGTGGGGGGCACGAGTGTCTCCTTTATGGTACGTGGTGACGTCCACCGCACAAGATTCATGTGGCTGCCTGCCTTATCGTTGGTACCTGACATCCTTGCACCGCCGAATGGCTGCTGCCCGACCACCGCTCCCGTGGGCTTGTCATTGTAGTAAAAGTTTCCTGCACTGTAGCGCAACACCCGGCAGGTCTCAGCAAGCACATTACGGTCTGCCGCAAATACCGACCCGGTCAACGCATAGGGAGATGTTGTGTCAACAAGTTTCAAAACCTCGTCATAATTCTCATCAGCATATATATATATGGTAAGCACAGGCCCGAAGATCTCCTCCTCCATTGACCTGAATTGCGGATCGGTTGTGACAATAACCGTAGGCTGAATGAAGTAACCTGTAGCCTTATCTCCCTCCCCCCCAAAGAGTATCTCCGCGTTGTCCGACTCCTTTGCATAATCAATATATGACATGATATTGCTGAAGGATGCTTCATCAATCACCGCATTCATGAAGTTGGTAAAGTCGGTCGGCGGACCTACCTTTATTTCAGAGAGCATACCTGTCATGGCTGCCCTGATCTCTTCCCAGCGGCTTTGAGGTACATACGCTCTGGATGCAGCTGAGCATTTCTGCCCCTGGTATTCGAAAGCACCTCTTACGAAGGCTGTTGCTACCTGAAGAGGATCGGCGCTGTTGTGTACCACAATAAAATCTTTACCTCCTGTTTCGCCGATAAGCTTGGGATAGCTTTTAAAGCCCCTGAGATTCTGCGCCACTGACGTCCAGATCTGGTTGAAGGTCTCAGTAGAACCTGTGAAGTGCACGCCTGCCAGATCGCGATGCGAAAGCACAATATCCCCTATCATGGAGCCACGGCCGGGGATGAAGTTTATCACACCATCGGGAACACCTGCTTCACGAAAGATATTCATCAGAATATAGTTTGACAAGAGAGCTGTGGTTGCAGGTTTCCAGACAACGGTATTTCCCATCAGAACCGGCGCCAGGTTTAGGTTGGCGGCAATCGCTGTGAAGTTGAAAGGTGTTACGGCAAACACAAATCCTTCCAGGGGACGGTACTCAAGCCTGTTGATGATCCCATTCTCCTGGATGGGCTGATCATCGTATATCTCGGAGATGTAATGTGCATTGAACTTCAGGAAGTCCACTGTTTCACAGGCAGCGTCTATCTCTGCCTGGTAGATGCTCTTCCCTTGCCCCAGCATTGTTGCAGCATTGAGCAAATGTCTGTACTTTCCTGATATAAGCTCAGCAATTTTCATTGTTACACTCACACGCTCAACCCACGACACCGAAGCCCAGTCATTATGCGCCCTGAGGGCAGCCTCTATCGCCAGGTTAACCTCCTTTGGCCCCGCCTTATGATAGGTTGCCAAAACATGACTATGTTTGTGTGGCATCATAACAGTACCCGTATCGCCAGTCCTTATCTCTTTCCCGCCTATCACCAAAGGAATTTCCATCACACTGCCACTGAGCTTTTCCAGCTCCGCAAGAAGCTGCTTCCTGTCGCGGCCGCCAGAAACATAACTCCTTACCGGTTCATTCTCCGGCATCCCATACTTAAAAATTGCGTTATTCATACCTCAAATGTTTTTTTTGCAAAGATAATAATCGTTATGTATAATTATGCATATCGATATTCTATTTTATAACGAATTTTGCTTTTCAGAAAGACTGAAGGATCTATTCGTATTCTAAAAACAACTCATATTCAGATTTGTTTTCAATTGGAAATTCCGCCACGGAAGCCTACGCTTATTTTGACAGGATTACTGATTTTATTATGGGGATTCGGGTAGTCGGGGATTCGGGTAGTCGATTCCCCAACTCCCCGATTCCCCAACTCCCCAACTCCCCACCTTCCCAACTCCCCAATTTTCTTTGAGTATTACCGGAATAACAGGTTTGTCCTGCTGTAGCGGATTGCATGAAACAGTTTTTGACACCTGTTCCGATTAATAGTGTCTCAAAAAAAGAAAAAATCCAATTCTGAAATTTTGATCCGTATTGAAAAAAAAGCGTACCTTTGAATTGTAAAACCAATAACCTTTGATCATGCCATTTGATCCAATACGCCATTTTTACAAGAAAATCGGTTATCAACAAAGTAATGTTAAGGACATCGTCATTGGCGAGAAGTACACGGGAGTGATTCTCAATGATGGAAGGATCGGGGTCTGTGCTACCTTGGGAGAGGTGATTGAGAAGATGCCATCAGACTTCAACCCTGACATAAAAGAGCCGACGCATCGTATAATACTGAATGCATATCTCAATGCGATGTTGAATTATGAGCATGAATACGAAGACACAAAGGATATCTTTGATGAGATAGACTTCAGCAAATACAAAAAGATCGTGATGATAGGCTGGTTCCGTACGCTGCACAAGAAATTCAGGGATGCCAAAATGATGGTTGAGGCTTATGACCTTCTTGAGCATAACAGGTACCTTTCGCCAATTGATCATATGAATGAGGCTGTTGCAGAGGCAGATGCTATTGTAGTAAGTTCCACCACCATGTTTAATTGCACATTGAAAAACATCATTGACCAGGCGTCGGATGAATGTGACATTTTTATGTTGGGGCCGTCAACGATAATGCATGAGGACATTTTCAAATACACAAAGATCAGAGCACTCTTTGGCTCTGTTTTCAAGCCGCACGACAAGGCGGTACTGAATATCATCAAGATAGGGTGTGGTACACCGGAATTTTCAGGTCACATGAGAAAAGTGTTTTTGAAGAGAGAGGAATTTTAATTAGTTTTGCCTGATTAATCAGTATCTGAATTTTTATGGAAATCAAACTTGAAGGAGTTGTAAGGGAGTTGTTGCCTTTACAGCAGGGAGAGGGCAGGAACGGCCCCTGGAAGAAGCAGCAGTTCATACTTGAGATCGTTGATGGCCAGTATCCGAAGCATGTATGCATAATGGTCTGGGGCGACAAGATTGACCAGTTCAATATCAGGGAGGGGGACGACATCACTGCTTTTGTAAACATTGAGAGCCGGGAATACAATGGCCGTTGGTACACTGATGTTAAAGCTTGGCGGGTTGAGAAGCAGAGTGCCTCAGCAATAGCTCCACCCCCGGCAGAACATTACCCACCGGAGGGATTTTTTCCACCGGAACAGCCTCAGCAGCCAATCGACCAGAATGGTGATGCCTTTGCTGAACCTTTCGAAAGTGACGACCTGCCCTTCTGAACATAGAAAGGGTTTAACTATCAACATAAAAAAAAGCCATGATAAAAGTAAATGAGTATTTCGATGGCAAGGTGAAATCCCTTGCATTTGAAACCGGTAAAGGTTCCGCAACAATTGGTGTGATGAAAGCGGGTGAGTATGAGTTTGGGACCTCGACGGTTGAGTATATGACAGTTACAAGCGGTGTTATGGACGTAATGCTTCCGGGTGAGACACAATGGAAGCGATACTCTCCGTTTGAAACCTTCAGGGTTGAGAAAGATGTGAAATTCAAGGTCCGCATGAACGAAGACATATCATATCTTTGTCGCTACGAATAATCAACATTCAATATCATTAACCTAAACTTTTAAAGATGAAAACACTTCTTACTCTACTTCTGGTTGTATCCTTCAGCCTCGGTCTGGCAGCACAGACCCTTGTTTCGACCAATCCTGAGAACAAAAAAGCATTTCTTGAGGAGTTTACCGGCACGGGCTGTCCCAATTGTCCGGCTGGCCATACTTTAGCAGCAAATCTTCTTACTGCGAATGCAGGCAAGATGTTCGTGATTGCCTACCATCCTGCAAACTCCAGTTACACATCAAGCGACCCCATGGCAAGAGCTTATGCATCTGCCTTCTATTCTACTCCTTTCGTTTCTGCCGCAAGCAGATTTATGCCCAGTGCAATTATCAACCGCAGACAGTGGGGTGGCGGTGACAGAATACAAAGTACTTCTGAGTGGACGAGCAAAGTAGCTTCAATCATAGGAGAGGCATCACCTTTGAATGTTGGGTTAACCTCCTCCTATAATGAATCGACGAAAAGCCTGACAATCACTGCTGAGGTATATTTCACCTCAACGGTGACCAACAATCTCACAGTTTACTGCATGCTGCTTGAGAATGGCATTATTGCTCAGCAGTCAGGAGGCACCAGCCCATACACCCATAATCATGTTTTCCGGGAGGCCATGGTAGCCCAGTGGGGTGACCCGCTGCCAACGCCTTATGATTTAGGTACCACCACGCCGCTCACCTTCACTTACGACAACAGCACAACAGATTATGACATGACGAAGAGCGAAGTTGTTGTTTTCATCAGGGATGTATCCAACGGTGAGGTGATAAGTGGTAACGGAGCACCTGTTAATGAGTCTAGTCCGATCTCCGTTGAGAATAACATCCAGGCAATGCAGGAAGTGCTGGTCCATCCAAACCCGGCCACTGACGAGGCAATGGTAAGCCTCACCCTGCCAGGCGCACAGCCAGTGACAGTAAAGGTCAGCAACCTTGCAGGGCAGTTGATAAGCAGCAATGACTATGGCACTCTTGAAGCAGGCAGGCACATCCTTCAGGTTGACCGGCAGGTGTTGCAGAATCCGGGGCTCTACCTCGTGTCAATTGAGAGTAGCAACAACGTGGTGGTGAAAAAGCTGGTGGTTAAGTAAGACAGATATCATTTCGGATACTTTCCGAAGAGCTTTAGCAGGAACCGGTGAAAGCTGTGTACAGACTTCACCGGTTCTGCAAACATCATTATACATTTCCTTTGCATAAGTTTTATCCCATGCGCCTCTGCAGCAGCAACAGCCTCATCACTCTGCGAACCCTGCTGCATCCATAAATAGCTTATCCCTCCCCTCGCGGCCGCTTCATTAACGAGTTGTAGTGTGATCTCAGGTTTTGTTACGGTGACAAGTGCCGTAACCTCTGATGGAAGAGAAGCTACATCTGCATAACAGCGATCACCGTTAATACTCTCCATATTCGGGTTCAAAGGATATACATTGTAACCGTTCTTTTTCAGATGTTCGTAAACAATAGTGCCGAATTTCCTCGAATTTCTTGAAACACCTGCTACGGCAATATGTTTCTGTTCCAAAATCTCATCTATCAATTGCTTCTCTGACATAGGTTTATTATTTACGGTTTTCGTTTCAGGCCTTTGTTCTCTTTATACTATTTATTGATCTTCTTCTGAAAGTTGTCGAAAGCTTCACCTACATTTCTGTTTATCTCCTTTTTAAGTGCCTCGTATGCTTCAATAAGCTTTAACGCCTGAGGTGTCAGAACAGAGCTGCCTCCATCTTTGCCACCGCGGTGCTTTTCGGTGAGAGGATAACCGAGCAGCTCCTCAGCTTTTCGGATATCGCCCCATGCTTTACGGTAACTGACTCCAAGAGCGTCAGCAGCGGCACTCAGCGAACCCTTTTCCGCTATTGAACTCAGAAGTCGCAACCTGCCTTCGCCTATAATTCCTTCTCCTGAAACACTTGCCAGCCAAAGCTTATACTGAACAAACACATCCCTTCTTGTTGATTTAGGCGGCTTCATGATCCTTTTTCCTTTACAGTTATTATTTGATTTGCAAAGATAATGTTTATTATATTTGCCGCGAAAACGGATATGCATGATAGTACTTATCGGTATAGATGATACAGACAGCAAAGAGAGCAGAGGCACTGGATTTCACGCGCGAGGACTTGCATCACTGCTAATGAACAGTGGCAACGTTACTGTTAGTGGAGTAACTCGACATCAGCACTACAGGCACCCTGATATCCCTTACACCTCACAGAACAGTTCTGCATGCATCGTTGCGGATGTTTCAGACTTTCAGCGAGTGTGGGACATATGCAGTCAGTACCTTTCTGTCTCTTCAGCAAGTGGTAGTGATGCAGGTTTGGCGCTGGCAATGCCTCAGCAGATCGACAAGCGGCTTACGGCCTGGGCATACAGCACCACTAAGGAGGTTGTAAACATGGAGGATGCTTATTCGCTAGCCGCTGAGCGGAAGATCTGGCTAGAAGGCTTCACCGGCAACCATCAGGGTATCATTGGGGCACTGGCATCAGTAGCGTTGAGAAACAGCGGCAATAACGGCAGATTTATCGCCACCGGCAATAATTTCCACCTCAGAGAGCTGCAGCAGGGAAGTTATTCAGCTGCCCAGTTGTTAGATGCCACTTCCGCTGATGTAATAACTGATACCGGATTCCACCAGGTCCGGCCCGAATGTAGGATTCTGGTAAAAGAGTACCTCAGACCGGTTTTGCATAATCAAAAATGTACTATTTTAGTCACCAAAACAGAGAGCGATCATGATTGGGAATCAGCAGGAAAAGATATCATTGGAAATTACTAATAGCCAAACCATTAACAGGATTCTGGAGCTTTTATTGGCATTTGGTGCAGGGATGCTGGCGTATGCACTTCATGGCATTATGAAGAACCCAATCGGTGTTCCGGGGCACCACGGACTGATATTTATGGGAATCATCATGACAGCCCGTTTAACGACCGGCAATTCAGCCTCAGGAACAGCAGCTTCGATAGGCGTTGGAAGCATCATCCTCTTCGGCCCTATGGGCTTTGCCGACCCCTTCAGGATAGTAACATATATGCTGCCTGGAATAATCCTCGATCTGCTTTACCTTATGCCGAAAAGCAACAGGGTTTTCACAAAACAGCTTCTGCTGGCAGCTCTCTTCGGCGGCATGGCATATATGTCAATCCCGCTAATCCGCATCGTAATGATGGGAATTACAGGAATCCCATACAATGCTGTCATTAAATATGGAATCTTCATCCCCGTTATCAGCTTCTTTTTCTTCGGCTTTGCCGGCGGAACGGCAGGTAAGCTCGTGAACAGGCTGCTGAGGTTCATCTTCAAACGTTAATTCTATTCATCATCATAAGAAATCATAAGTATCATTAACAAAAAGCGTCTATCGTTATGCAAACAAAAACACATCGAAAATGGATCGCATTGCTGTCAGCAGTTGTTCTGATAGCTTCAATTACAATTATTTCGTGCGAAAAGGAGTCTGGGGATCTTGCGCCCACACTTACACTTCTGGGGACCACGGGTTCTATCACTGGTGACACCCAGGCAGAGATGGGCGACACAATGCATTTTCATCTCAGGGCAAAGCAGGGCAGCGACAAGCTTCTTACGTTTCTGATCAAGATCAATGGCCAGACAATCAAGGACAGCACATACAGCAGTGAGGGTTTTGAGCTGCACCTCGACATTATCAAAGGTGCCGACACGCTTGAGGTGATTGAGTTTATCGTGAGGGACAGGAAAAGCCGTGAGGCGAAGGTTACCGTAAAGGCCACACTTGTTGGTGGTGTTAGCTGGGGGCCCGTGGTACATTATTCAGGTATTGAACTTGGTGCGCAGGACAACAGTTCTGTTGGCGGGTTCTATTCGATAGCCGACATCAGTGTCAGAAACCTTGCCGATGCTTTTCAGAACCAGGAGCTGATAGACCTGATATACTATTTCGAAGCTGGTGATGACAACACCATGGGATCTCCGGGTGCAAATATCGATGCTTCGATCTTTACAGGCCCTTATGCCCTTTCTCAATGGACTACCATTCGCACAACACGTTTCAAGAAGATCAACATCACATCAACAGACTTCCAGCAGTGCAATAATGACAGCCTCCTGATTGCTTCATACGGGTTGAGCGACGGTAACCGCAAAGCCAAAAACCTTGCTGCCGGCCATTATTACAGCTTCAAGACCGAAGATAACATTACAGGAATATTCTATGTGAATTCGGTTACCGGGAGTGAATCAGGCACAGTAGTAATTGATCTTATTGCTCAGAAGAGATGAGATCTTTGTTTTCAATATTACTGATCTGTTCAGTATTACTGCCATTCCAGGCCTATTCGCAGGAGGTATCTGTTGATTCACTTGAGACTTATGTTGTAACTGCAACCAGGACGACAGCGTCGAAAGATGTTGTGCCATCGCGGGTCACAGTGATAAGTTCTGAGGAGATCTCCTCGATGGCGGTAACCAACAGTGATGAGTTGTTATATGCGGTGCCTGGTCTACTGGTAAACCGTTCGTGGGGTATCTTCAGCAAGAACAGTGCGGTGACTATGCGGGGTTTGAGTGGTTCTGCGCGTGTACTTGTCCTTCTCGACGGTGTTCCTTTGAACAGGGCAGGCGGCGGGGGTATCAACTGGCACCTTGTTGGCCCGGAGAACCTCGAAAGGGTGGAGGTTCTCAGTGGCCCTGCCTCAGCTCTGTATGGGCAGAATGCTATGGGAGGTGTTATCCAGCTCTTTTCTTCTCTGCCATCCCGTCAGCTTGCTGTTCGTGCAGGACTGGAGTATGGCACTTACAACACAACGACAGGCAATATCTCTGTAGGGAAGAGCTATGACAAGAGTGGATTTTTCTGGCAGGCCAGGGCTTTCTACCGTGAAGGTGACGGTTATATTCTTACTCCTGAGGAGCAGCGCAGGGGTTACGAGACCGAGGCATTTTTACGGGAGGGCAACTTCAGCCTCAGTGGAGGAGCTTCGCTGAGTCCGGGTCACAAGCTCAGATTCAACGCCTTGCTTCAAACCGACAAGCGCGGAGAAGGGATAAGGGTCTTTGATGATAACGGGGCTTACAACAGTTACTTAACACAACTTTACAGCCTCGCTTACGAAGGGGTGATCTCCGACCGGACATCTGTCAGGGCTAACATTTATAATCAGATTGAGAACTTGTATACCCTTGACGAGAAGGTGAACAATCAGGGCATTTACAAGTTTATCGATTCAGAGCGCAACATGAACGACAGGGGAGCCATTCTGCATCTCATACACTCCACAGGGCAACATCGCCTTTCGGCAGGCTTTGAGGTGCGATCAGGCAGGCTGGATGGAGAGGACATCTACCGTACCTCGACCGACCGGCTTGAGTCGAGGGGCATACAGCAGGTTGGCGGCCTCTTTGTTCAGGATGAGATTGCCCTTTTGCAGCAGAGACTTTTCGTTGTGGCGGGGTTACGTTTCGACGCAGCGACGTTCAGCGACGGCTATCTCAATGTTTATGATCCGACGAAGGAGACCGGTTTCGCAATAGATTTACAGGAGCGCTTTACGAACAACAGTTGGAGCGCCTTGTCGCCAAGGCTTGGTGTACGTTACAGATTCAGCAGTGCAGCAGGCCTGTTCATCTCGGCAGGGCGTGGCTTCTCGGCGCCAAAGCTGAACGACCTTACCAACAGCGGCAAGATCCGCCGTGGCTTCAAACTTGCCAATCCTGATCTGGGGCCCGAGGTGCTGAACACTATAGAACTGGGAGCAAATATCAGTCCTGCAAAGAACCTGGAAATTACACCATCAATATACTACGCATTTGCAAGCTCTCTGCAATACCAGGTCTCAACTGGCGACAGCATGGATGTCGCCGGTGAGTTAAGGCCGGTGCTGCAGGTTAGAAATGTTGCCGGCGTCAACATCAAGGGTGCAGAGGTCAAGGTAGAGTATTCCTTGAAGAGTTCTCTTGCCATTTACGGAGCATACAGCTACTCGGTCTCTCTTTTGAACACCGCTGATGCAACTGACCCCCTGGTTAGCAAGCTTGACGGCAAAGACCTGAGCGAAGTGCCGCAGCACCTTGCATCCGCTGGACTACTCTTCAGAAAGACAAAATGGTTTGCCAGAGTTGACTGGAACTTCACAGGAGAGTTATGGTATGATGATGAGAACACTATTCTTACAGAATCATTCCAGATCTTCAATCTTAAAGCAGGTTTCATGATTAAGCCAAACCTGATGGCAACTCTCACCATCCAGGACTTGTTCGACAATGTCCATGTCGACAAGAAGGGATTGTTGTCGCCGGGCAGATTTATCACAGGGGGTTTGCGTTATCAGATCAACAGAGGCGGATAGTATCATAATCTGTATCTTTGCAGACAAATAATTTTCTTTTCCACGGATATGAAAAGTTTTGAAGAAGCAATAACGATAATAGATTCACAACCACCGACCGGCATGGCAGAGCGAATCGGTTTTTTACAAAGTGTGGGTCGTGTACTCGCATCGGAAATTGTATCAGATGTTAACATGCCCCCGTTCAACAAGTCGGCTATGGATGGATTTGCCTGCCGGATGGAGGATTTGCCCGGCCCTCTGCGCATCATTGAGGAGATCCCTGCCGGGAAGATGCCGGAGAGGCGCATAGAGCAGGGTACCTGCAGCAGCATCATGACCGGTGCTTCATTACCTGATGACGCCGATTGTGTGATCATGGAGGAGCATGTGGAACACACTGAAAACGGCGAGGTGTTTTTCACCAAAGGCTCCACCAAGGCAAACATCTGTTATATGGGGGAGGATGTCAGGACAGGGGACATCCTGATTGAGCGCGGCACCCTGGTCCGCCCGGAGCATATTGCCATTATGGCATCTGTTGGCGCTGTGGAGGTGGACGTGAGCACTCTTCCACGTATCGGTGTATTCTCTACCGGCGACGAGCTTGTTGAGCCTGATGTTCGACCCGAAGGGTCGAAGATACGCAACAGCAACGGATACCAGATCACAGCACAGTTGAGAAGCAGCGGCCTTCCTGCCGAATACCTGAGGATCATTCCCGACACTCCGGAAGATACAGAGAGAGCCATCACAGATGGTTTTCTGAATTACGATGTGCTTGTCCTCACCGGTGGCGTGTCGCACGGAACATACGATTTCGTGCCGCAGGTGATCAAGATGTGCGGAGTGGAGATCCTCTTTCACAGTCTGGCAATACAGCCGGGTAAGCCTTCGCTCTTCGGACGCAGAGGCGACGGAAAGTATATCTTCGGGTTACCCGGGAACCCCGTATCGTCATTCATACAGACGGAGTTACTGGTAAAGCGTTTTTGCTACAACATTCAGGGACACCAGCAGGATTTGCCGCAGATAAGGCTTCCCTTAGGAGAGAATTACACACGAAAGCGTGCACAGAGGAAGTCGTTTGTTCCTGTGAGGATTAAGGATCATATGGTTTTTCCGGTAGAGTATCATGGTTCGGCACACATACAGGCATTGCATGGCACACACGGTATTATTGCTCTGGAGCCTGGAACAGAAAAAATAAGCAAGGGGGATCATGTCGATGTACGACTCTTTTAACAGGAGTGTAAACTACCTCCGGATTTCGGTCACTGACCGGTGTAATCTGCGATGCCGTTATTGCATGCCGGAGGAGGGTGTTGAGCTACTGCATCATGACCAGATCCTCTCTTATGAGGAGATCGTGGAGGTGGTGAGGCATGGTGTGCAGCGCGGCATCAACAAGGTGCGTATCACCGGCGGAGAGCCATTGGCGAGGAAAGGCATTTCGGATCTTGTTTCGATGCTTTCTGGTCTTGATGGTATAGATGACCTTTCGATGACGACTAATGGCACTATGCTGGAACGTTATGCTGTTCCTTTGGCAGCTGCTGGTTTACAGCGTATCAACATAAGCCTTGACACCGTGGATCCTGAGCATTTCAGTCATATTACCAGGGGTGGCGATCTGGGTGCAGTTTTACGAGGTATAGAGGCGGCTGTTATAGCTGGTCTGTCTCCTGTTAAGATAAACTGTGTTATACGTGAGGATGTTAACGAGCCTGATGCTGCGGAAGTGGCTGCCTGGGGTCGTGAGAGAGGGCTTGAGGTACGGTTCATACATCTTATGGACCTTCATGCCGGCAACTTCTCGAAGGTTATCGGAGGCGAGGGTGGCAACTGTCCTACCTGCAACAGGCTTCGGCTCACCGCCGACGGGCTGCTGAAGCCATGTCTCTTCAATGACATTGGCTATGACATAAGAAGCCTCGGCATCGCCACAGCTTATGAAAAGGCTTTGAAGCACAAGCCTGCCTGCGGAAGCATAAACACCACAGGGGCATTTTACAATATCGGAGGATAGAATATGGGGAAAAAACTGAGTCACACCGACGACAAGGGCAAGGCCATAATGGTTGACGTTGGGATGAAGCCTGAGGTGATGCGTGAGGCCACAGCCCGGGGCGGGATACATATCTCTGAGGAGACAGTAAGTCTCATCAGGGAGAACAGCATCAGGAAGGGTGATGTTTTAACTTTAGCGGAGATAGCGGGCATACAGGCTGCCAAGCGCACTTCTGAGCTTATCCCTCTCTGCCATAACCTGCTGCTGAGCAGCGTAACTGTAAAGGCAGAGCTCAATGAGAGAAGCGTTGAAGTTACTGCTACAGTGCGCTGTACGGGCAGGACAGGCGTGGAGATGGAGGCATTGACAGCTGTCGGCGTTGCACTGCTAACCATTTACGATATGTGCAAGGCTGTTGACAAGAGTATGACAATCACCAATATCCGGTTGCTTGAAAAGAAGAAGGGGGATGCTATATGAGAGTCGTTTCGGTTAACATTTCGGAAAAGAAGGGTACGGTTAAAAAACCTGTTGATTTCATTGAGCTTTACAACGAGGGTGTGAAACAGGATGCACACTCCGGCAGGTGGCACCGTCAGGTCTCGTTGCTGGGCACTGAGAGCTTTGAGAAGTTCGCAAAGCTTGCCGGCAGAAAGGTCAACTGGGGTGAGTTTGCCGAGAACATCACGACGGAGGGGTTGATACTTCACGAATGCCGGCCTTTCGACCGTATCCGTATCGGAGGGGTTCTGCTCGAGATCACTCAGATCGGCAAATCGTGCCATGGCGACAGTTGTGCCATATTCCGTGAGGTAGGTAGCTGCGTGATGCCGAAAGAGGGTATCTTCTGCAGAGTTATTGAGGGTGGCACCGTGAAACCGGGCGACTCCTTTGAATATCTGCCGAAGACTATTACCATATCTGTGATTACGCTTAGTGACCGTGCCTTTTCCGGAGAGTACACCGACAGGAGCGGGCCAATTGTTGCGACCAGAGCAAAGGATCTTTTTGAGAAGAGGAGCTGGCCTGTACAGATAACTCACAAGATCATCCCTGATGATGAAGCGATGCTCATTGCGGCAATGAAAGTATCAGCAGTTTCATCTGATATCATCTTTACCACAGGAGGCACCGGCCTCGGCCCAAGGGATATCACCATCGACACGCTGGTGCCTTTGCTGGACAAAGAGATACCCGGGATTATGGATATGATAAGGCTGAAGTATGGGGCAGAAAACCCCAACGCTCTTATCAGCCGTAGCGTATCCGGATTAATGGGCAGAACTATGGTCTTTGCACTTCCCGGAAGTGTGAAAGCTGTGAACGAGTACCTTGGTGAAATAGAAAAAATAATCATTCACCTCCTTTATATGATTCACGGTATTGACAACCATTAACCTGTTTTTTTTATTTCCGTCAAAATTGATGTAATTTAGCAGCCAATTTAATTACAATCTGAAAGATGGAAACAGGCAGACCCCGGGTTTTCACACTTATTTTGCTTATTCTTGTTGCGGCTTTCACCTCATGTGTGCCGCAGAAGAAGTTGCGCTATTTGCAGTATGATCAGGCGATGCAGGTCGCCGACAGCATGGCGGCGAAAGCACCTGAGCACAGGATTGCCCCTCATGACATACTGTACTTGCAGATCATAAGTGCAGTCACAGAGTTAAACAAAGTACCCGGCTTTGATGGCTCCGCCAACGTTGGCACTGATGCAGCAATGTTCCTTCAGGGATATCCTGTTGATGCTGAGGGTATGATAAAACTGCCGATTTTGGGAGAACTGCCGGCCAAAGGTTTGACTATTGCAGAATTGCAAACCAAGCTCACTGCCATCGCACGTGAAACAGTAAGCCTCGATGCTGAAGTATTTGTCAGACTCACAAATTTCAAGGTCACCGTTATCGGAGAAGTTAAGATGCCTGGAGTTATCAAGGTCTATGATCAGCGCATAAACATTATCGATGCACTTGCAATGTCAGGTGACCTCACCACTTACGGAGACAGGAAGAGCATCATGATTGTCCGTGAAAATGATGACAGGAATGAGATACACTATGTTGACCTTACAAGCCGCAATGTGTTGAATTCTCCCTGTTTTTACCTGCAGAACAACGACATTGTATATGTTCAGGCACTGGATGCCAAATCATACGGATTCGGACAGGTTCAATGGAGCGTGATAGTATCTTCGATATCCACTCTGATCGCAATCCTTGCACTGGTCTATAGAAAATAAAATTCTGAATTGCTACCTAATTCTTAAAAAGTGGAAACCAATCAAAAGATTCAACCTTCGAGAGATGAGTTCATCGATTTTCGGTCATTCTTTTTCAAGATAATACAGAACTGGTATTTTCTTGTATTGTCGGTTGCAGCTGCACTTTTTATTGCCCACTATTTCATTCAGTACAAGCAACCGGTCTATTCCGTTGAGGCGACCATGCTGATCAAGGATGAGGGGCACAACCTTTTTATGGATCAGGGGTTGTACAAGCCAAAGCTGAATCTGAAGAACGAGATTGGCATTCTTTCATCATACACACTGGCGGATAAGACGATACGTGATCTCAACTTTCATGTCTCCTATTACAGGCAGGGGCGTTTCAGGCTCACAGAGATTTACAGGAATCTGCCTTTCATTGTGGATTTCGACACAAGTCATCTTCAGTTGGCATCAGTAAATTTTTCGATAGAATTCATTGACAACAAGAGATACACCTTAACTGTGGAGGGTCAGGATGGATGCTTTCTGTATGATTATACTACAGACAATGGTTACCCGATAAAGAGCCCTGAGCTTTACAAATTTGAGAAGGAGTATTCGGTAGGCCAGCCGGTGAGGGATAACTATTTCTCTTTTACGATAGTTAAAAACCCGGAGCTTGAGGAGCTGGATCTGACAGGGTTATCGTTTCAATTCAGGTTTAACAGCGTCATGGAGCTTATTGATAAATTCAACCGTATTTCCATATCACCCATTGACAACGAGTCTTCTATCATTGTTATATCGTTAAAATCGACAGTTTACGACAAGGCGATAGCCTATATCAACAAGCTTTGCGATGTATATCTGAGGAATGATCTTGAGAGGATCAATCAGACATCCTTAAGGACCATGGAGTTTATAGACACACAGCTTGGGGAGCTTCAGGACTCCATAGGCATTATCCAGCAGGAGATGCAGTCGATACGTTCGGGTAGTCTTGTAGATGTCTCCATTGAGTCTCAGGCTGCATACGGCAGGCTGAGTGAGCTCAGCAAGGAGAAGGCGGAGGAGCTTGTGCGAAGGCGTTATTACACGTTTTTGCTTGAGGATATGAAGAGGGAGCTGGCGACGAAAGATGTTGTAGCGCCATCATCGATGGGAATAGCCGACCCTTTGCTCAACAACCTGGTTCTGGAGCTGAACAGGCTGATTGTGGAATTGGAGGGACTTCAAAGGACTTTGCCGGCCGAGAACCCGAGGCTAAGGAATCATATTGCGAAGGTTGAGTTGTCACAGAAGACGCTGGTACAGAACCTGGAGAACATGCTTAAGATGTCGGACATCAACATAAAGAACCTCAATGACCGGATATCACAGGCCAGGGCGGAGATCAGCAGGATACCCGCTGCGGAAGGGCTTATTGCCAATGTCCAGCGCGACTACATGGTGAACGACCAGGTGTTCACTTTCCTGAAAGAGAAGAGGGCTGAAGCAGCTATCAGCCTTGCAGCCAGCACCTCTCCCCATCAGATGATCGACAGTGCCAGATATAAAGAGAAGGTTAGCCCTAAAGAGAACTTTGTGAGAATGGCAGCAATTCTGATAGGGCTTTTTATTCCTGTGTTACTGATTCTGATAAGGGATATCTTTAACAACAAGATTACCAGCAGGGCCGATATCGAAGACCACACCAATGTGCCTATCCTGGGATTCATTATCCACAATGAGAACCCCGAGTCAAACACTGTTGTCATCAGCCATCCTAACTCTACTGTGGCTGAATCGCTCAGGTCTGTCAGAACAAATCTCAGGTATTTCCGGGCAGATCAGGAGCATAAGGTAATTGCACTGACCTCCAGCGTTAGTGGTGAAGGAAAGACATTCTGTTCTGTGAACCTGGCTTCAATATTTGCTATCTCAGGCAAAAAGTGCATACTGGTATCCTGCGATCTCAGGAAACCGAAAGTGCTTACAGAGTTTGACATACCCAACACAGAACGCGGGCTTACATCCTACTTGATTGGCAGATATACTCTTGAAGAGATAATCCTGAACTCAGGGCAGGAGAACCTTGACCTTATTCCGTCAGGTCATGTGCCGCCAAACCCTGCTGAACTGCTTGATTCTGAACGTATGACAAAGCTTATCGCCACTCTCAGAGAGAGATATGAATTCGTGATCATCGACACTTCCCCTGTCGGACTTGTTGCCGACGCCCTCCAGATTATGAAACTTGCCGACATCTCACTGTTCGTTGTAAGACAAAACTACTCAGTGAAATCCTCTGTAATACTTATCAATGACATCGCAGAGATGACCGGTTCAAAAAATATGGGAATCATCGTTAACGATGTTGACCTCAACAAGAAAGGGTATGGGAACTATTTTAAGGGGAGATACGGTTACGGCTACGGCTACGGTTACGGCTACGGTTATGGCTATGGAAGCTATCATGCCGATGAACAACAAAAAGGTAAAACATGGTTCAGGCGTATTATGAAAAAAAACAAGAGTTGAAAATCAATACTAATAGCCAACAGATTCAGTAGTTTTTACAAGGATTAATAGAGAAGTATTCTGAAGAAATATTTGAATCAAAAAATAACACAGACAATGAGAGAGATCAGGATGGTTGACCTTCAGGGTCAGTATTTGAAGAATAAGGATGAGATTGACAGAGGAATCCAGGAGGTTATTGACAACACTGCCTTCATAAATGGCCCTGCGGTACAGAGGTTTCAGAATCACCTGCAGGAGTATCTGGGGGTAAAGCATGTGATTCCATGTGCCAATGGAACAGATGCTTTGCAGGTTGCAATGATGGGACTGGGACTGGAGAGAGGAGATGAGGTAATCACAACATCATTCACCTTCATTGCAACCGTTGAAGTCATAGCTTTGCTGGGCCTGACGCCAGTGCTTGTTGACGTTCATCCCGACACCTTCAACATCGACCCTGAAGCAATCCGCAAAGCGATAACACCAAAAACAAAAGCCATAGTGCCGGTACATCTTTTCGGACAGTGCTCCGACATGGATGAGATTATGGATATTGCGAATGAGCAAAATCTTTTCGTAATCGAAGATGCATGCCAGTCGATCGGAGCTGTTTACTATGGCAAGGACGGGACGAAGAAGCAATCAGGCACGATAGGCGATGTGGGTTGCACCTCCTTCTTCCCTTCGAAGAATCTGGGGTGCTATGGTGACGGCGGGGCTATCTTCACCAATGATGACGATCTGGCAGCAAAGCTCAGGGTTATTGTGAACCATGGTATGACAGTCAGATACTACCACGACATGGTAGGTGTAAACTCCAGGCTTGATGCCATTCAGGCTGCAGTTCTGGATGTAAAGCTCAGGCATCTGGATGATTACATCAGAAGCAGACAACAGGCTGCCGACTTCTACAATGAAGCGTTCAGAAATCATCCTAACATCAGGATTCCGGCGAGGTCGCCCCATTCAACGCATGTGTTCCATCAATACACTGTCATCATTGAGGATGCTGACCGTGATGCGTTGCACCAGCATCTGCTGGAGAAGAAGATACCGAATGCGATCTACTACCCTGTGCCATTGCATTTGCAGAAGGCTTATCTTGATCCTAGGTACAAGGAGGGTGATTTCCCGGCTACGGAGCAGCTTTGCAGAAGCGTTCTTTCATTGCCGATGCATACTGAATTAGACGAGGGGCAGCTACAGCAAATCACAGGTGCTGTGCTTGAATTTCTGAACGGTTGATATTATGGACAGAGACTATTTTGCGCATGAAACTGCGGTCATTGATGAGGGTTGCACCATCGGCAAAGGCACCAGGATATGGCATTTTTCGCACATCATGCCTGACTCTATGATTGGCGAAGGCTGCAACATTGGCCAGAATGTGGTGATATCTCCGGGTGTCAGGATTGGAAGGAATGTGAAGGTGCAGAACAATGTGTCAATTTACACTGGTGTAATTTGTGAAGATGATGTTTTTCTCGGGCCTTCGATGGTGTTCACCAACGTGGTCAACCCGCGCAGTGCTGTAAACCGCAGGGGCGAATATTCAGAAACGTGGGTGCGAAGAGGGGCTACAATCGGGGCTAATGCCACTGTAGTCTGCGGCATTGAGATCGGGAAGTATGCTTTCATCGGAGCAGGAGCAGTAGTGATAAGAGACGTTCCACCCTATGCACTTGTCGTGGGCAATCCCGCCCGTCACAAAGGATGGATGAGTGAATTCGGGCATAAGCTCGTTTTCAGTGACGAGGGCATTGCTGAGTGTCCGGAGAGCGGGGAAAAGTATGTTTTAAAGGATAATGTGGTTACAAAAAACTGGGAGAAGTAATAATGGTGATTATTGAGGATAAGGTAAAATTTGCTGTTGTTGGCTGCGGCCATATCGGCAAGAGGCATGCAGAGATGATACTGCGCAACGATGAGGCTGAGCTGATAGCATTATGCGACATCAAGCCGAAGGCGGAGTTGGGAATTGACAATTACGACGTGCCTTTTTACTCTTCGATGGTGGAGATGATGGCAGCGAAGCAGGATCAGTTTGATACTGTTTGTATCTGCACGCCAAATGGTGTTCACACTGAACAATCGCTCATGGCTCTTGAAGCAGGGAAGCATGTTGTCTGCGAGAAGCCATTGGCACTGACAAAAGCTGACGCAGAGAAGGTTATCTTCAAGTCGCTGCAGGTATCCAGAAACGTCTTCACGGTGATGCAGAACAGGTACAGTCCGCCTTCACAATGGATAAAAGATGTTATTGAAAGAGGGATTATGGGCAATATCTTCATGGTACAGCTGAACTGCTACTGGAACCGCGACAGCCGTTACTACAAGAAGGGCAACTGGAAAGGCACACGTGACCTCGACGGCGGTACCCTCTTCACGCAGTTCTCGCATTTCATTGACATAATGTACTGGCTCTTTGGTGATATTGAGGATATAAAAGGGATGTTCAGCAACTTCTCTCACGAAGGGTTCATAGATTTTGAGGATACAGGCATAGTATCATTCCGGTTTCGCAGCGGTGGCATGGGCTCCATCAACTTCTCCACTTCTGTCTGGGACAAGAACCTGGAGAGCAGCATCATCATCATTGGTGAGAAGGGCAGTGTGAAGCTTGGCGGACAGTACATGAACGAGGTGGAGTATTGCCATATCGAGGGGTATGAGATGCCTGAACTGGACCCGGTTAACCCTGCCAATGACTATGGCCAGTACAAAGGTTCAGCTGCAAACCACCATTTCGTAATAGAGAACGTAGTCAACACATTGAAAGGCAGGACGAGTATCACCACCAATGCCCTTGAAGGGCTCAAGGTGGTTGAGATCATAGAAAGGATTTACGCCATTAAGCCGGCGGGATTATAAAGCATTAATTTTTTAAACATGAGTATTTTACGAAAATTGATTGAGAAGAGGTCTGGTTTGTCAGTGATTGGGCTTGGATACGTAGGTTTACCCATTGCACTTGAGTTTGCCAGGAAGGTAAAGGTTGTTGGTTTTGACATTAAGGAGGACAGGGTTGATCTGATGAAGCAGGGCTTTGACCCCAGCAAGGAGTTGCCTTCGGAGGCGTTTGAAGGTTGTGATATTCACTTCACTACGAATCCTGAAGATATTTCCGGTGCTTGTTTCCATATCGTTGCAGTACCTACGCCTATTGATGACACGAACATGCCTGACCTAACGCCTCTGATAAAGGCTTCAGAAGCTCTCGGCAAGGTTCTGAAGAGAGGTGACTATGTTGTTTATGAGTCAACTGTCTATCCAGGTGCTACAGAGGAGGAGTGTGTACCTGTGCTTGAGAGGATCAGCGGCCTTAAATGCCCTGAGGATTTCAAAGTAGGGTATTCCCCTGAACGCATAAACCCTGGTGATAAGGTAAACACTCTCACCAGCGTGGTAAAGGTAGTCGCGGGCTGTGATGCAGAATCGCTGAAAGAGATCGCTGATGTTTATGAGCTTGTTATCGCTGCAGGGGTACATCGGGCAGCTTCTATAAAGGTTGCTGAGGCAGCCAAGATCATCGAAAACACCCAGCGTGACGTAAACATTGGCCTGATGAATGAGCTCTCTATCATCTTCAACCGTATGGGCATCAACACCTACGATGTGCTTGAGGCAGCAGGTACCAAGTGGAACTTTCTGAACTTCTACCCCGGCCTTGTCGGTGGGCACTGCATCGGTGTTGACCCCTACTACCTCTCATACAAGGCAAAAAAGCTCAGGTACCATCCCCAGATCATAAACTCCGGAAGGTTCGTTAATGACTCCATGGGATTCTACGTCGCAAAGCAGACGGTGAAAAAGATCATTGCTGCTGGCAAACCTGTGCAGAATTCCAAAGTGCTGATCATGGGCGCAACCTTCAAAGAGGATGTGGCAGACATCAGAAACTCAAAGGTGGTAGACGTCTACAAGGAGCTGCTCACCTACGGGGTGAATGTTGACATTGTTGACCATCACGCCAGCAAAGAGGAGATGCTGAAGGAGTATGGCATACAACTTATCGACCGTGCAGCTCCGCTCTACGACGCAATAATCATGGCTGTGGCCCACAAAGAGTATAAAGAGTATGATGAGGCATATTTCGCCAAAATGCTTACTGACAATGGCATCCTCGTTGACCTCAAAGGTCTTTACAGAAACAGGATAATAAATCTCGAATACTGGAGCCTTTAACGACCCGGAAAGCGATGGCAAAAATACTTGTAACCGGAACTGCAGGCTTTATCGGATTTCACCTGACAAAGCGCCTTCTCCATGAGGGATGGAGTGTTACGGGTATTGACAACATAAACAACTACTATGACCCGGGCATTAAGTATGACCGTTTGGCGGCATCCGGCATTGATTCAAGTGCTGCTGACTTTGAAAAGGTTGTGGTTTCTTCTGAACATCCTGAATATCGTTTTAGCAGGATGAATCTTGAGGACAAGGAGCGTGTCATGGAACTCTTTGAATCGGAGGGATATGAATACGTGTGTCACCTTGCAGCACAGGCAGGTGTACGATACAGCCTTGAGAACCCTCACGCTTACATTGACAGCAATATGACCGGCTTTCTGAACATCCTTGAGGGATGCCGGCAAAACGGGGTGAAGCATCTTGTGTATGCCAGCAGTTCCAGTGTTTACGGGCTCAATTCACGATTGCCGCTCTCAACACATCACGGTGTTGATCACCCTGTGAGCCTCTATGCCGCAACTAAGCGTGCCAATGAGCTCATGGCACACACCTATTCACATCTTTTCGGTATTGCCACCACAGGACTGCGTTTCTTTACCGTTTACGGCCCCTGGGGCAGACCGGATATGGCTCTCTTCCTATTCACAAAAGCTATCCTTGAAGATAAGCCCGTTGAGATCTTCAACCATGGTGATATGCTTCGCGACTTTACCTATGTTGATGATATCGTGGAGGGAATAGTAAGGGTGTTGCCATATCCTGCGCAACCTTCAATGACTCCAGACACTGACAACCCTGACCCGGCGACATCCTCCGCACCTTTCCGGCTTTACAATATCGGCAATTCAGGTCCTGTAAAGCTCCTCGAATTCGTGGAAGCCATCGAAAGGCAACTCGGAAAGAGAGCTGTTCGGAAACTCCTTCCAATGCAGCCTGGCGATGTGCAAAGGACCTTTTCTGACATCACCGACATTAGTAGCGAGTTTGGATATGAACCTAAAACGGGTGTAGAGCAGGGTATTGCCGCTTTCGTTGAATGGTATCTCGATTATTACAAGGCCGGGAAAAGGTAATCTGCTGATGAGTTTTTTTTATATGAACATCAAACTGAAGTAAAACAATATGAAAGCAATTATTTTGTCAGGGGGAAGTGGAACAAGGTTATACCCGCTGACACAAGTGGTCTCAAAGCAATTAATGCCTGTCTATGACAAGCCGATGATTTACTATCCCTTGTCCGTTCTGATGTTATCAGGGATCAGAGAGATACTTATAATTTCTACACCTCAGGATCTTCCGAGGTACAGGGAGTTGTTCGGAGATGGCTCCCAGCTTGGACTGGAGATAAGTTACGCTGAGCAGCCCAGCCCTGACGGCCTTGCACAGGCTTTCCTTATCGGAGAGGAGTTTATAGGAGATGAGGATGTATGTCTCATCCTTGGCGACAACATTTTCTACGGGGCTCATCTCACAAAACTTCTCCAGTCAGCTGTGAAAACCGTGACAGATGAAAGGAAGGCCGTGGTTTTCGGTTACTGGGTCAATGACCCGGAGAGGTATGGTGTTGCGGAGATTGATGATAACGGCAATGTCATCTCGATTGTGGAGAAGCCTGAAGAGCCGAAGTCAAATTATGCAGTTGTAGGGCTCTATTACTATCCCAACAATGTTGTCGGGATAACAAAGACAATAAAACCTTCGGCGCGTGGTGAGCTTGAGATCACCTCCGTCAATCAGGCGTACCTTGAAAAAGAATCGCTTAAGATTGAGCTTATGGGCCGTGGTTACGCCTGGCTTGACACCGGCACCCATGAAAGCTTGCTTGAGGCATCAAACTTTATAGAAACGATTGAGAAGCGACAGGGGCTTAAGATTGCCTGCATTGAAGAGATAGCATATCACAAAGGCTTTGTTGACAAAGCTCAGCTGCTGAAGCTTGCCGAACCGCTCAGCAAGAATCAGTACGGCCATTATCTGCACAAATTAGTTCAAGCCAAAAGGCAGTAATCTGAGCCTTGAAGCCTTCAGAATGAAACATCCATGATGAAGCGCAGAAACATCCTGGCAGCACGAGAGGGGGAAGTCATCACAAGGCTTCTGAAGGCAGGCTTGTTGGTCTTTTTCCTTGTGAGTGCCGTGTTGAGCATCAGAGAAAGACACTCCCAGGAGGCAGCCGGAGATGAGAATTTCTATGTCCTGGAGGTTGAGCGCCTCCAGCGGGAGGGAATCATGGCATCACTTAATGAAGGAACCTCGGCACTCTTCGTATCGATTGGAACAGCAATGTCTTATATCACAGGAGACATCCTGACAGGAAACAGGATATTGTCATTGCTCTCGCTCGTACTTGTGCTGCATGCTCTGCTGGGTATCGCTTCCCTGCTGAAGATTTCACGTGAGGTGAAATGGCTGATGGCTTTTACAATTCTGGCATTTGCCTTTGACCCCGAAAGAAGCCCCTTCCTTTTTGGTATCAACGACACACTGATGTTCGGTGTTATTGCACAGTCGCTCCTCTATTCAATACGATTTATCAACAAAAACAAACTGCGTGACCTGATCATTGCTGCACTCTTTCTCGGGGCAGGGTTCTGGATCAGGGAAATCACTCTGATTTATCTTGCGGCCTTTGCAGTTGCTGCACTCCTCTACCTCTTTATGCTTCGCAGGAAAGGACTCCTCAGAAGGCTTGGTAATTCAGCCCTCTTTTTCATCATCGTCGCACTCTTCGGGATAATACCACACCTTCCGGCTCTTCTGAGTAATGGAAACTCAGGCTTCGAAGACAAAAACTACATGGGGAACTGGCGCGAAAGAGAATATCTTACACAACTCAGGAGAATACCTTCAGGTTCTGTTTTCGCCTATAAATGGGTTGACTGGGAGGAGGTGAAGGAGCATAAGGAGCAGCGGTTACTGCCAACGTTACCTCAGACACGGCTGGAGTTGTGGAAGCTTGACCCCAAAATGGCCGTCGACAGCTTCGCCTCAAATATCATTATCCGGTGTACATATCTCTTTTCTCTTAGAAACGGCTTGTTCTTCATCCTCTTCATCACTTCATTCTGGATGTGGAGAGACATCAAAAGGAGAAAACAACAGGCTGCATGGGTATTTCTTGTTGCAATTATCCTTACATATACTCTACTGATCTCTGTAATCACACTTAATCGTATCGAGGTGCGCTGGCTCAGCATGGCAATCATGTTGATGGCAACCGCCGGAGCATATATTCTTGACATCCTGAGAAGAAAGGGTTCTGGTTATTATAAACCGCTTGCTTTAGCCCAGTTCGTTTTTATTTGCCTCTCACTTATACGCAATATTGTTCTATAACCATTAAATACAAACCATGAAATTACCTGAAAACAGGGTGCTGATTACAGGAGCGGACGGCTTTATAGGGTCTCATTTTACTGAACTTCTTCTTGAGGAGGGGTATAGGGTGAGAGCTCTATCCTACTACAACTCTTTCAATTTTCTGGGGTGGCTTGAGGGCATCCGGCATAAGAACCTTGAGGTTGTAAGCGGCGACATCCGTGACCCACATTTCTGCAGGGAGCTCTGCAGGGATACGGAACTTATCTTCAATCTTGCAGCACTCATTGCCATTCCGTTCTCCTATGTGGCTCCTGATCTCTATCTCGAAACCAACATTCGCGGCACACTGAACATCTGCCAGGCTGCACGTGAGCTGGGTGGCATAAGAATCATTCACACGTCCACCTCAGAGGTTTACGGCACAGCACAGTATGTGCCTATCGACGAGAAGCACCCCAAACAGCCGCAGTCGCCATACTCTGCTTCCAAAACAGGGGCGGACTCAATGGCATTGAGTTTCTGGCATGCCTACGGGCTTCCCGTCACCATAGCACGGCCGTTCAACACCTACGGGCCAAGACAGTCGGCAAGAGCAGTGATCCCAACAATTATAACCCAGATTGCGGCAGGCATGAAGGAAATAGCTCTCGGGGACACCTCACCTACCCGCGACTTCACCTTCGTGTCAGATACCTGCAGAGGACTGCTCGCTATTGCACGGTCGGAAAACTCCAACGGCATGGAAATAAATATAGCCTCAGGTAAAGAGATAAGCATCTCTGAACTTTTTGATCTGATCAGGGAGATCATGAACAGCGATGCTGTATGCATAAATGATGAAGAGCGGAAAAGACCGCCCAGGTCTGAAGTGTACCGGTTGCTGGGCGACAACACTCTGCTGAAAGAACTTACAGGATTCACACCCCGGGTTTCGTTCCGCAACGGACTAGAGCAAACATGCAGATGGTTCACTGACTCTCAGAATATGGCAAAGTATAAGCCGGGAATATACAACCTGTAATGTGCGATATTATGACAGAAGGCTACACCATAGGAGGCGAATTCACGCTGGGACCTGACCACCACCGGCTGAAGGTCAGGGGATCTGTGAGCCAACTTGCTGAAAAGTACCATCCGGGCTTAAGATTCTACCTCACCGGTGGCGGATACTACTCCCTCAAGGCTATACTGAAACATCTCAAAAGCAAAACGCTTACAAACCGTCCTGTCCTGCTGCCTTCATTCCTCTGCCCCACAGTTCTGATGCCGTTCAGGGAGCTGAATGTGCCGTATCAGTTTTACAGAGTTGACAGCCGTCTGAGGCCTGACCTTGACAACATCTCAGAACAGATAACTAATCCTGACAAGCAGGCAATACTTATCATACCCTACTTCGGGTTCGGGTTTCGGGACGACATCCGGGAAGGGTTTGAAAAACTTAGAAGTGCAGGTTCAACCATCATTGAAGATCGTGCTCAGTGTCTCTTTCCCGGGTTTGAACCCATCGGCGATTATCTCTTCTACAGCTTCAGGAAGTTCCTCCCGGCAGATGGAAGCATGCTCCTGACAAAAGAGCAGATGACAATCATGCCCGATCACGATAACCGGAACTACATAACCCTTAAGCGAAAAGCAAGGCAGCTTCGCCATAGATTTACTGTGACAGGTGAAGGTAGTGAAGCAGAGTTCCTGGATATGCTGAAGCAGGCAGAGCAGAATTACTATACCCCTGGTATTGCTGAGTTTGACCAGGAGAATCTCGATATCCTTCTTAAAACAGATGTCAGCAATGAGATTGAAAAACGAAGGGAGTATTACGAATTGTTGCACAAACAGTTGTCAGGCATTGCACTGCTGAAAGATACGGTTCCTGAAGAATCATCACCATTGTGTTACCCTGTGGTTCTGGATGACCGCGATAAGGTTCAGGCTCTGCTAAAGGAGCAAAAGATATTCGCGCCTGTTCACTGGCGAATCTCCATGGAAGAGGTGCCATCATCATTCAGTGATGCTCACCTTCTATCATCAACGGTACTGAGCCTGCCAATTCGTACAAATCTCCCTGCAGAAGCATATTGCCGGATGATAAAGCTGATGAGAGAGTAGAGAGGCTGGAGACAAAAGGCTTGGGGAGTCACATATAAACCTGGAGTTGAGAGATATGATGAAAACAACAATAATAGCAGCGTCAGAGACGAAGAGTTGGAGCCAATGGATGCACAAACTTCCGGCGCAGGAGCAGGATGTGATGAGCACTCCCGAGTGGTACCGCTTTTTTGAGGGGGTGGGTTATGGTGAGGCGCTCTGCTTTTGTGGCGAGGAGGAGGGACGGATTGCTCTGTATCCGTTTCTGAGGAACAGCATCAACGCTCTGGGATATAAGCTTGAAGAGGATTATTATGACATACAGGGGGCTCCGGGATACAACGGCATCCTCTCCACTACTGAAGACCCCGGATTTCTGCAGAGGTACCGTGAGAACTTCAACGGTTGGTGTGCCGAAAACAATATTATTGCAGAGTTCAGCCGATGCAATCCTGTTACAGGAAATCACCGTCGTTTACCCGCTGCAGCCATCTTTGAGGCAAACATCAGCATAATCGTAACCTTGCAGCCAGAGGAAGAGATACACATCAATTATGACCGTTCGAGACATAAAAAGATCCGCAAAGCAGAGCGGGAAGGCTTGACGGTACAGGTGTTTACCGGTGAATCCATTGCTGAAGAGATGCTGAGAGCATTCGCAGGAATCTATTCCGATACCATGGATCGAAATATAGCAGATCCGGAATACAGACATGACCTGCAATTCTTCTGTGCAGCTGCTGAGTCCATGAGATCTCAACTTCTTTTTTTCTTCACTATATATCAGAAAGCTCCTGTTTCTGGTCTGGCTGTCGTTGCTGGAAGTACTACAGCATATTCATGGCTTGGCGGCACGCTGTCAGAATATTATCCGTTAAGGCCAAACGACATTCTGATGGACAGAATCATAGACCATCTCAGAGGTAAAGGGCTTCATCATTACTGCCTGGGCGGCGGCCTCACTCCCGGCGATGGAATCTTCGGGTTTAAACGCTCCTTCGCAGTCAATGGCGAAAGGCCCTTCCACATCCTTAAAATGATCCATAATGAAGCGGTTTACAACGAGGTTCTGAACCAATGGCAGCAGCAGAATCCGGAGTCGTTTGGGAAACATGGTGCCAGGATTCTGGGATACAGGGAAGTTTGAAAGGCAAAAGGCCAAGGGATTCCAGAAAAATTAGCTAGCCTTTCTACTTTTGCCTTTTGCCTTTTGCCTTACTACCTTTCCAGCCTTCCTCTCATGCTTGAGAACCATATTCCGGGCATGGCAATGATTGTGAAGCTTACAAATGCCCAGCTGAGAGCTTTAAGGAATACCTCTGAAGGAACTGTTTCTACGGCCTCTTTGCCAAGGATCCCTGCAAGAAAGATCGTGACAACGGTCATGCTCACGATCTGTCCTACTACCCTCATTGAGGCGGCAGTACCTGAAGCGAGCCCATACTGGGTTCTTGGTACAGAGCTCATGATGGTACTCATGTTCGGGGAGGAGAAAAGGGCAAAACCAGCGCCTACCCATAGCAGCACTGCGATTATCACCCAGAAAGGTGTTTCTGCCGTAAGCCATGAGAAGACAAAGAGACCCAGGGCGCACATGCTCATCCCCAGGGTTGTTAAGATACGGGGCTGCATGGCATCCGACAGACGGCCGGCAACAGGCGACAGCAGTGCCATCATCACCGGCTGTGCCATCAGCATCATGCCGGCATCACCCGGGGAGAGCCCTCTTACCTTCTGCAGATAAAGACTCAGCAGGAACACTATTGCGAAGGTCGCACTGTAGTTTATCAGTGCTGCGAGATTTGAGAAGGCAAAGAGCCGGTTATGGGTGAACAGCCTGGTGTCAATGACCGGTATTGTTGAGCGGGACTCGATCTTCCAGAAGATGGAAAGGAGCAGCACACCACCAGCCAGCAGCAGCCAGCCATAAACTGCCGGGATCATTGATGACCCGTAAACGAGTGCCACCAGGCCGGCCATGTAAAACAGGGTGCCTTTGAACTCAAGCTTATGCACGGCTGCCTCCTTAACTTCATCTTTCCCCAGATATCTGAAAGCAATGAACGTGGTGACAGTCCCCAACAGTGCCGCCACAAAGAATATAGATCTCCAGCCCAGGTACTGCGTGAGCATTCCACCTGCAAAAGGCCCGACGGCAAGCCCTATATATACAGCAGATACAGAGATCCCCAACACCCTTCCCCGATGGTGGGGGGCAAAGGCGGAAACCAAAATTGCAGGCCCGGTGGTACTTGTGAAGGCTGCACCGACACCCTGAATGAAGCGTAGTGCAATAAGCTGCCATCCTTCTGACGCCAACCCGCAAAGCAGCGATGAGAAGGTGAAGATAATTACCCCGGCCTTGAAAATACGGCGTATGCCGGAAAGATCGCCCCACCTGCCTACAGGAAGAAGAAATATGGCGGTGGAAAGTAAAAATGAGGTTACAACCCAGCTCAGTGTAACTGCATCAAAACCAAAACTGTGCTCAATGGCAGGCAATGCTACATTTATCGACGAGATAAGAAATGTCCCCATGAAGGCGGTGATGGCTGCTATAAGGAGTATCGACACCTGCTTTCGTGTCCATCTTCCTCTGAATACCTCTTGTTCCATGCCCGTTGTTGTATCCACTGCCTCATACGGTTTTTACCAGTATAATTAATTAACGTTAAACTTGATTACAACCCATAACAGAGCTGAAAGAGAAACAGATGCATCTTGTCATAATGCAGATTATCCGGTAGGTACATATTTTTGTCTTCTCCGGAGTTTATTACATATTGATAGGTGAAGTGAGAATAGATATTGTAGGCCATCTGGTAGCTGCATTTCAGACTGTACTCCTTCCTGTTGAATCTCTCTTCAGAAATAAATGGCAGCCCGTGCCTGCTGCCTCCGATGGAGTTGTAATCAGGGCCTTTGCGGGCATAGCTGAAAGATGCTTCTGAACGGAAACGGCGGTATGGCTCGTATATAACAGACAGATAACTCTGTTCGGCATTATCCCTCAGGTAGTGCCCAAGGTTATAGCTGTTTGACTCAAAGGTGGTTGATGGAGTGAAGTGCTGATAAACCAGAGGATTGGTCCGGATATACTCTCCTGTGATGTGAAGATTATCCAAAGGAAAGTTGGAAACTCTGACGCCTGTTTTTATGCTGATGTAGTTGGATTGCTTATCCGGATCAAACATTCTTGTTGTTGCAATCTCATCAATAAATAGAGTAGCATAGAGATGAGTCTTTTTTATTCTTCTGGTGCTGACATCCATGAAGAGTTGTGCGTTTTGCCCTGCCCTGTTCGATGCTGCGTTGAGAGTGTGGTCAATAGATTTGTAGAAGGCCACTGGCATAAGGTAGGCAGGATGGATGCCCATGTCAGCATAAATAATTGAGTTGCCCAGAGAGATATGGGTCTGTTTCCAGGGCTTGAATGTGATCATGTTTGCTGCCAGGTATTTCTCCCTGTAAACATGTCTATTTCTTGTACCATAAGCATTTGTATAGGAGTAGGTTCTTATACTGTCGATCAAATCTGAATTGAGCCAGGCGTGAAAATAGTTGAACTCAAACCATTTTGCAGGCCTGACCTGCAGTTTTATCTGTGCAAACGATGGGCTGTGAGGTGTGAAGATATTGGCACCATAATAGTTGTTGCCCCACTCCAGGTGGTCTTTGACCAATCCCAGTGTCAACCAGCGGTTTCCGTAAACAACACCGCATCTCATCTCGCTGAACTCAACGGAGTTGTCGCTACCTACCTTATATGCTCCACCCGTGGCATCGATAAGGTATTCCGGTTTCACCATCATACTGGAAGAGTAGTTGTCTCTCAGACTCGCATAAAACCCCCAGTTTTCTTTCACTGATGCCCATATCTCAGCACCGTTATACCGGTGATAATTTTTCGTTTCTGTAATACCCTTGTCCATGTGATAACATGTCAGGAAGGAGATACCCAGTATTGGCCTGAGCTGGATGGTGAAAACAGGGTCGTGATGATGAAAAGCCCCTTTTCTGAAGTCTGTATGCCTCTCTGCATCATGCATTTCAGTACTGAAAGCGTGTATGTAGAAATCCAGCATTTCCGATTGCCTCTTATTCAGCGCCTTGCGATTGCTGTCGGCCGCTTCAAGCTTCTCAACAATGAAGCTTCTCGTATAGGGCTTCATCAGAGAGTTGAGTTCAATGATTCCGATATTCGCCATCTCATCAAGGAATTCATAGATGCTTTTATGGCTTACATGCTCATAAACAGGTTGCGGAAAAACTGCAAGATGAGCCAGCATCAGAAGAAACATTAAAGCACACCTATTTGCTCCTGACCTTCTTGAAGAGGATGTTATAGGTTGCTTTAAAGAAGTATCGGATGTCAGTGATGATAGGTTTTTTTTCATAAGCGTCAAGATATCTCTTTTCTGAATCCATGATCTCTGCGAAATTTTTTGGCAGGTCGGCATAGTATGGCGGGATCAACCCGGGCTTGAACCTTGTTCGCTGTTCCTGCAGCTCTTTGGTATAGAGGCTGAAGTATTGCGGGCTCAGAGGCCTTACTCCCACGAGTTTCATCTCAAACTTCAACAGGTTGTAGAGCATAGGCAGCTCGTCCAGCCAAAACCTCCGCATAAAGCGCCCCAGGGTTGTGACCCTGAAGTCATTGGCAAACTTGCCGCCCTCTTCAAGACTGTTCTTGTCAAACAAATAATCCTGCAAGTATTCACTGTATGGATGCATTGTTCTCATTTTGTCCACTCGAATCATCTTCCCATGCTTGCCGATCCTGTTGAGTCTGATGAACATGCCATATGTGGGGTGGTAGTCAAATGCAGGAAGCTTGATCTTTTTCACAACAAAGTAGTGCAGCTCCCGTATGCGGGCTTCATCCACTATTGCGAAACCACATGAGTATATCCGCCCATAGGTCTCTGCCTTTGACAGAAGCCTGTTGTTGCCTCCGGTGAGGAAAAAATATATCCCTTTGGTCAACTTAAGCTTGGGCATCACACGCCGGAAAAGAAAGTCGAAACTATAGATGATATAGTTCAAACCCGGTGGAAAACGCTTCAGAATACGCCTTTTCCTTAACCAGTTCGTCTCAACGCAGCCAACAAAAAAACCCTCATGAGGAAGCTTTTCATTGATCACCTCAAGAAATTTATTGATCCTCCGGATATCATTCAGCCGCTTTAGATTGATAATGCCGGTAAAGGTATTGCCTGGCTGCTTCTCAACATTGAAACGGGTGGTTGTTGATAATAGCAATGTCTTTCTGAAAGAGGGATCACAGTAATTCATGATAAAATCATAAACTTGCTCATTGGTTTCATCAATGATAAGTTTTTTTATCATCAACTCTTCAGGCACATTGTCGTATGTATTTGCAGCTTTGTACACTATGGTTTCAACACTACGATTTTTCTGTTTTCAAATTTGTCGCGATAGTTGATAGTAATATAGTATAACCCCTGAGGCATATTCTGAGAAACAGGCAACCTGAGAGTATTCAGGCCGGATTCAAGATGAACCTGATAATCAGAACTTATCTTTTGCCCATGAACATTATAGATTGCCAAAGATATTATATCCGGGATATCTGCAACTACATCCAGCATAAAAAAGCTTCTGGCTGGATTAGGATAAGGATCATTAACATAAAAATCGTGTCGGAATGGGATACATCTTTGCTTATCAGGACTTATATTATCAGGAAACTCCGGCACCCTGGCTATGGCACAAATAAGATTCTTTGATGAATATTTATCTCCGGCAACATAGAATCCTGAGTTCAGCTCATATCTTTGAGTATATCCCGGCTTCAGCCGGGAAGCGGTATTTGCAGCCACCCAAGACTCAACAAAAGGATACTCACCATTCAGCCATGAGAGGATATCAACCTTGCTGAGTTCCACGGATGAGTTATTCTTAAACTCAACCACAACCCTAAGGATATCATTTGAAAGACTTGCTTCAATTTTTGTCAGTTCTACATTGAGGTAGGGCGAGATCGTATAAACTGTGTCCGAATGGCTGTCAACACATCCATTGGCAGATGAGGCGAACAGCAATACATTAAATTTGCCTTTTTGAGGATAAGTATAAACAGGGTTAATGGCAGCGGACTGATTTCCATCTCCAAAATCCCATAGATATGAATCGGCACCGTCGGAAAGATTTTCATAGCTGACGGTCAACGGAGGGTTGCCAAAAACCGGGTTCATCGAAAAGAGAGCTTTTGGCGACTTAAACACCGCTATTAATGCTGAGTCAGTATCTGTACATCCATAGGATGAGACAACAGTGAGCCTTACCTGATATGAGCCGGTATCAGGGAATACAACCACCGGGTTTTTCCCGTAAAGCTTTCCATGAAGGTCTGAATCCCATATCCACTGCGTAATGGAATCATTAACCACAAATGATGAATCGGTAAGGGTCATACTTTTGGAAGAACAGAAAATATCATCACAAACAACAACAGCCCGGGGTTTATTTCCGATGATGATTTTTCTTGATGTGGAATCATTACATCCGGATACAGTATTCTCGACAATCAGACGCACATCAAACTCCCCCGGACTTGAATAGATGTGGGTTGGGTTACTCTGCCCGACTAAGGGTGGTGTGCCGTCATCAAAATCCCACTGCCAGAAATCAACCGGGTATAATGGATCGGCTAAGCCTGTATCAGAGAAAGTAATCGTAATATTATCACATGCAGGATCAGGAGAAACAGAGATTGAAGGAGCAGGATTCAGGACAATATGAAGAGTAACCGAATCTCTTCCGGTACAGCCCTGTATATCATCTGCCACCAATCTGACGAGATAGCTGCCAGGTGAATTCCATAAAAAGGCAGGATTTGCCCCCAAAGCAGTATCCGTACCTGATATGTCATTCTGGAAGAGCCATAAAAACTGGTTAATGGGTTGCCCCATGGTACTGGTTGTAAAAGAAACAGGATTGCCGGTACAGGTTTTAGAATGAGTTATATGAACAGATGGTGAAGTCAAAACACTGAATGAATCCGTTTTATGAGCTACACAACCTGAATCTGTAATGGCAAATAGCATAACGGTATAATCCCCGGATAGAGCCGACACTATTTTGGCATCCTTTGAATTTGTAACCAGCGAATCATTGACATACCATCTCCATGATGAAACAGGATCACCCGGAACCATGCTGTATGACAGATTTTGAAAAACAAGTGTGTCATTAGTACAGGCAGGAGTTGAAGATAAAACAAAATCTACTGTTGGCGGGAGACTTTTTATCAGGACATTTATCTGGGAGGAGGCCGGACAACCTCTTATGTTGGTAGTATTCACAATATAGGATCCGCCTGCATTTGCAACAACAAATGGAAGTGTGTCTCCTGGCCCTGTGTTCCACTGATAGCTAACTGTCTGATTCGCTCCTGCGACAAGAGAAAGAGTATCTCCTGAACAAACAGACCTGTCAGGCCCGAGTGACATAACCTGTGAATAATCATCAATATTGACTGCAACCGTGTCATATATTGAACAGTTAAAAGAGTCGGTTATGATTACGGTGTAAATGCCTCCTGCGGAGGTGTTGATCACAGGCTGATTCAATGAGGGGTTATTATTCCACATAAAAACGTATTGTCCGGTAATTCCTGTAGTGAGTGTTGCCTGCCCACCCGGACAAATTATTGTATCAGACAGAGCGGAATGAGGTACTTCCCTGAATACTTTAACAGTATCCACTGATGTTCTTCCCAGAAAATCTGTAACACTCAACCAATAGGTTCCCGGGTTGCTTGTTTTGACAAATGCAGTAGTATCTCCGGTTGACCAAATGTAGGATTTATATTGATGAGAGGGTTGTAGTGTAGTATCGCAGAAGGAGTATGACAGATGAATGTCGGCGCCAAGATTAACCGGAGGCTGGTATTTCCACATAAGGTAATCATAAATGTCCATGTAAGACGATGCTGACAGGATTGTGTCAACGATAACAATTTCATAAACAATCCCATTATAGAAGGCACTGTTATTACCCATAGCTCCAAGCCTGGAGAATGTGATTGAAGGGTTATCCAGAAAGCTGACTGTCTGTAAGGTTGCAGTGTCTGACTGGCCGGTGAAGAGTCTGATTCCCTGATTGCTGACAGCAAGTCCGTCAACAGTAAAGGTGCTAGAGGGTATGTTAAACGGATATGGCTTGCCGACAAATATTATTCCTGTATTGGAAGGTGTTTGCAGACACCCCAGGGATAGTCGGGAAGAGTTGTTGATATGCCAGTTGAAGCCTGAGTATGTAAACCTTGCCTGAGAGAAAAGGGTTGTGTTAATGATCAGCGGGTTATGCACAACTATTATTGTTAATGCCTGGCTATTCAGGAATGGCCCTTCCAGGAAGTCATCAACTCCATCGAATCTGAGGCCATTCCTCCCAAAGAGAAGGGTGTCCTGGATGCCAGGCCTTTGGCTGATATTTGCCTGACTAAGAGTATAACTGCCTGTCTTGCTGTGCCATGATTGCACCTGGGTGCCGGAGAGTGTCACTCCCGTTTCCGGTTCAAGCCATGCCAGAATACCAGGCACAGCCATAGGTGAGAAGACTTTATAATTAAATACTACAGACCAACCTGAAGGCAAACCAGACTCAAAATATCTGACTCTCCACCAATATCTTTGCCCCATCAACAAACCGGTGACAGTAAAGCTTTGCGCCGTCAGACCAGATTGATCAACAAAAAGATTTGAAAAAAGGGAATCAGTGGCTAGCTGTAACTGATATGTAATAACGGATCCCGATGCTTTGTTCCATAAAAACTCAACAACAGTGTCTGGAACAACAGCATAATCTGAAGGAGAAACAAGATCAACTGCCTTTGCGTTGGTTAAGGAAAGGAAAGTGAGATATATTAATAAAACAGATGCTGTTCTGGACATTGAATGAAAATTTTCGTTTTATTTTCCATTCAAAGATATGAGTATTTGTTTAAATTGAAACAGAAACTCACACAGAATAAATTGCAGGTGTTTTTAATCAGAAACCACTCTCGTGCGAATGATAAAACGCTTAATGACATTTTTAAACTTTTGGAATATCAGTTCTGACAGCCATGGGATGATTTTTATATTCCATCTTTGTGGATGAAAAGTAAGCATTATCTGATCGGGAAGATCTTTCTTGCGGAACTCTTTAATGAGATGGCCTGTTGTTTTTATTTGCGGGAATGACAAGGCATCATGTCCTGCAAAATCGCGTATGCTGTACCTTTGCCCATTCCATCTTCTGCCGGTATCTGTAAGATAACCGACACGTTTAAAATCGGTATCCAGGTAGGGTTCACCCATGATGCCAAGATTTTTGTATGAGTATTTTGTCCAGATAAGTTTATTGTCGTAAGGAGACAACGGGCTGCCATGCTTGCATATCGTATCAACCGGAACCAGTTCACGTAATCGGGCAAGATGAAAACAGAAGTGCTCATATGCCCTGTCAATGATACTATCTTTATCTTTGAACCCCATTTTTCGCACTAAATCAACATCTTCGTAATGTAAGCCTACTTCATGACCCATAGAAGCTATGGCCCTGATGGTCTCTTCATCCCAGCTTCGTTTCAGAATCCTGAAGTAGTATGTGCCCTTTATTCCTTTCTCTTGCTGGATTTTTGCAAACCTGAGTGCAATCTCAGGACATGAATCCACATCGTGCCTTAGTATAACGGAACTTTCAGCAGGTGACCGCAGGAAGTCGCGATAGGTTTGAAAAGTATATCCCGCCTCTGAAATTGCATCCAGAAGATCAATGTAAATGTTTATGGTAAAGTCTTTGCGCATCACTGTTTACTTGCTATGAATGTCTTTGTCATATCCGGATTCTCCTTCAGTTTCCTTATGCTTTCAGGATACTCCTCAACAAGCCACAACACAAACCCGGTAACATCGATTTTATTTTGCAGATATTCTTCACAACGCTTTTGGTAAATCTTTTTCAATTCTGTTGTGCCAAGCATCTCCTCCACTCTTTCCATTAAGCCGTCACTATTTCTGAAAGAATGAATCAGCCCGGCTTTGGCAGCATCTTCAATATAGCCCACCTCAAGCGGATTAACATATACCGTTGGCACACCGAGCATGGCAGCTTCAGATGCCATAGATGCGCCTTCGCCAATGTGCAATTCCGAGAAGGCGAGCACATCATGAATCCTTTCCGGCGGCGATGGAATCCTGTATTCCTCAAGTGATTCCGGTAACTCTCCTTCTGAAGTGATAAAAACCTTCATCCTTCTACACAGAATTTCAACCAGTTCTTCCTTCTCATGGGGGCAGAGTCCTTTCCTGTTTATGTCATGATAAGCCTCCCATGACACAAACCTGAGCACAGCGTATTGAGTTTCACTGTCTATTCCCAGAAGGTCGTAAATGTCCGGATTGGGACTGAACCTCGCCGGATGCAGGTAGAAAAGTTCAATGTTACCGTCGTAACGGAAATGGTTCCTGCCGAGGTTGGTGGCAAACGAGTGAGAGGTGATCTTTGATCTTACAAACGGGTTTGTGAGCCTAAGCATAAGCCTCTCATGCTCGGTATCAGCGAACGCGATATGCGGGATGCGCAGCAGCCATGCCAGGTGGCTGCTCTGCAGTGTAAACCGGCTGAGGATCATCGTTGGCCTGTATGAGAGGATGATTTTGAGCAACCTGAGATAAATTACCGGCATTTGGAGAAGCTTCCTGAGAAGTCCTTTCCTGCTGCTGGCGATCACCCAGTATCTCATCCCATAAGCATCGAGCAGATATCTGGAAAACTCCTTCTCCTGTAAAACAAAAAGCACTTCATGCCCATGTTTCTGCAGTCCTTCTGCCATAAGCCTGAACTGATGCACCTGCGCCGGATGGCCTATCTCTGCCAGTATCCGTTTCTTTTTATTTCCCATTTTGCTCAATGCCTCTTTTCCTCTCTCTTGTTGCTCTACGATAAATCCCTGTGATTTTTGCTGCCACCACTGAGTCTTTGAGGTGTTCTGTCTTTTCTCTGCCATTGGAGCGCTTCCCGGAACGAAGTACCGTCAGCACTTTATCTGAAACATCTGTGGCGTCATAACCGACAACATGGCACTGCTCTGCTCCGGACACAATATTTGCAGCATCTCCGGCAGGAGTAGTCACTACCGGGCAGTTGCATGCCATAGCCTCCTTCAGCAGATTGCTCGACCCTTCGTAGAAGGAGGTGAAGAGAAGGAGATCAGCGGCATTCAGCCAGAAGCATACATCATTGGGATTCAAAGGGTATGGCACAACGAGAGTAGCTTCGATCTTGTTTCTGACAATGGTAAAAGCTTCATTTGCCAGCCGGAAATTCTTCCTGGGGTCATCCGGGTTGCCAAGAAAGAGCACTAGTTTTTCATCTGTCTGCAGACCAAGTTTTTGCCGTGCTTCAAAAATATCAACCGGTTTGAAAGTCTCAAAATCCACTCCGTTGGGAATCACTGCAGCTCTTCGCTTCAACGGAAGCAACTTCAGTTGCTGCTCTGACTTCACGATGATATTCCGGGTGAAAATGTTGAGCATCATACCCTGTAATATCATAAAGATGCTCTTTGCCTTTCTCCTTCCGTCATTTCTGAAGAATCCGGCAAAGTCGGTGCCCATATATGAGACTACCAGTGGCTTATGGAATGAAGCGAGCCTGGCAACCCAGCCGCTTAGAGTATAGTGAGCATGGACAAGGTCATAGGAACCACTTTTTATGATACGTCGCAGAGGCTTCACCTGCCGGAGGTAACCCAACATCCCGCGGCCCTTGATGGTGAAGATATCTGCCTCCAACCCCGCCCGCCGTAACGACTCAGCCTGCCTCACAATAAAAGGAGCTGTTTCAAACTCGGGATTGTTGCCACCACAAACGAACAGTACTCTCATCGTATTAAATTATTACGGTACTCCTCCGGTAACCTTTCAACTATTGCTGCCACCCTCATGCCCCAGGTGTATTGTGCCATTGCTTTCTCCCGTGCCCTTCTCCCCATCTCCTCAAGAGTATTTTCATCCTCATCCAGTATTCGTTGTAACGTCTCCCTGAAGCTTTTAGGATCATCTGGAATTGCAATGAAACTGTCAGAACCATCTTCTGCCACCTCGTATATTGTAGGATATCCGGGCAACAGCAACGGCTTTCCTGCAGCCAGGTATTCAAAGACTTTCAGCGGGGAACAGTAGTTGATTGTGGGGACATCTTTTGACCACATCGCCAGCAGTATATCACCAGCAAAGAGGTAATCGGGTATCTTATGATGGGGTTGATGTCCTTCGAAGATAATATTCTTCATGCCGGTCATCTCACACTCTTTTTGATAATGCTCTTTGTGTGCCGGGGCCCCTCCAACAAGAACGAACAGTAGCTCCGGGAAGTCGTATGCCAGGCCAAGGATATGGTTAATGCCTCTGTTAGCCTGAAGATTCCCTGTATAGACCACAATCTTTTTCTCATGCGGAAGCCCCAGCCGCTCTCTGGCTGTTTTCTTGTCTGTGACATCAGAAAACATCTCGGCAGAGAAGCCATCATGCAACGAGATGATCTTTCCGGAGGGGATTCCCGCCTGCACCCAGTAGTCTGCCAACATGCGGCTTATCGTCACAACCATCAGACACAGGGGATGTGATGTGCTCTTCAGCACCAGCTTCCGGAAGATGTTGTCAAGCACTCTTCGTCCCAGGTGCAGCCTTGAGTTATGCAGTTCCATAATAGCAGGAATATCTTCAGATATCACCATCTTCAGATATCGAGGGTCACGCACAAAGCAGATGTCAGGCTTTTCATGCCTCACAATACGTCTCATCAGGATATGGTTCAGGTGGCGGAAAAGCCTCTTCGGCATTCTGCGCCTTATCAGCACCAACCTCACTCCCTTATCACAGCCAAACCTGTCGTGAAGATAGTTGCCATCACCGTATTGCCCGGGAGTGTCGGAATGTAATACCAGAGCAGTATCATAACCGGCCTTTGCAAAGGCACTGCACATGGAGACCACCTGAACCAGATTTGCAGCCCGTGAGCTCACGTCAGAATTGTGCAGATACAGAAGCCTCTTTTTCATCCCGTTGGTCATCAGATCATATCAGTTTTGATGGATACTCTTCTGTGTTGTACTTTGAAAGAAGATCCGGCTTAAGAGCCTGGCCGACAAAAAAGAAAAATGTCAGATATATCGTGTTGTTTGAATAGAATGTTGAAGAGTAAGTGAAGTAATCGAGAAGGAAGAGCACCCCAAGCATTGAGGTGCTGTTGACAATTGTCTTCCAATAGGGATTCAGATCATGCATGCGTGATACCTTGCTAACTTTCCGGATATAGAAAAGGAATATCCAAAGCAGAAAAATAACTCCGATGAATCCGGTGGCAAGCAGAGACTGTGTGAAACCTGTATACAGGAAGCCCGGAGGTCTGTAGATTCCGATGGATTCAAGCTTTCTGATACGTTCAGGTATCAGTCCGATATGCCTGTCAGGACCAAACCCTGTGAGAACTGTTTTTGTGCTTACCTTTCTCTGGATCATCACACCATCACCACGGAAGAACTCGCGAACAAGGATATAGGTGCCGCCGAACCTGCCCCTGTAGTCATCCTTCTTAACATCCATCACATTGTAATAGTAAAGGTAGGTGGTTAAAAACTGAGCATCGTAACTTCCCCATATCTTCTTCTCAGGATTGAGCGTAGGTGTAAGACGGACTCCCAGATAAAAGATACCGGCGATGATTACCGGTATCAGAGGTGCCCATCTTAATACCGATACAGGGATGAATCTCCCTTTCTGCTGTGTGCGGAACCTGCGCCAGAACAGAAGAGCAAGTACGATCACCAGGTAAAAGTAGATTCCGCGTTTATCACCTACCCATCCCATGAACAGGAACCCTACGATATAGAGCAGATAGTGTTTCTCTCTGCCAAGATATATCCATGCATAGACCATAAAGATGATTGCAAATATCGGGAAGATGGTGTGAAGGGTTCCGGTAGTGATCACCATTGTGCCCACATACTCTTCAGACCTTCCTCCAACATATAGTTTCACAACAGAAGCCGCAATCTGAAGCACCATCAGAAAGAATATGAAACGGTTTATGCTGAACAGCCTCCTGGGAGGAAATGAGTAAAGGAAGGTAGCAGCAAAGATTATGAAAGCATTGAGATGATGCCTGAAATATGAGTAGGAGTCGAAATTTAACGAGCCGGCCAGAAGGATTGCGATTAGGTAGAAGATAACAAATCCTAAGAGTATGAATACACCCGGAATATGCTGCGGTGGTGAGTTCCGGTCGAAGAGTACCATCAGGAAATAACACCAGACAAGCACTTCGATAATTGCTTTTAACAGCGACATTGAAACCCCCATTATCTCGAGCAGTCCCTGCATGAAGACCACAAGAAACAGTACATAGACCATGTTCGACTTTCTGGTTACGATGAAAGCCAGGGTAACAAGTCCAACTATTACTGCTATTATGGAACCGGCCATTATTTATTCAGAGGTTTTGGAATGCAAAGATGCAGGATTTAGTTGTTTTAAAAAATCTTCAACCCTGAGGTTACATCCACGGTTCTGGTGGAAGTCGCCATATTCAAGCTCCCATTGCCCATGACCTTTGTCGAGGTATCTGCAGGATTTATCGTTTATCTTCATCTGAAAGGAGGTGCGCACACCCCAGAATGTCTGTATCTCATTGACGTAATACCTGCCATCGGTGCTCTCCAGGATATCGACATTAAGAGACCTGATTCCGCTCTTCACACTGATCATCTTCACAAGCTCCAGCAGCTCCCTGGGCGGGTCAGCGCAAGCCATCCTTTTGCTTCCGGAGTGCAGTCCCCTTCTGGCAAGCTTCTGATGGCCGAAGTAGGTGTCGCCGGCTTTCAGGATCCGCCACTCCCACTTTGCAGGGACATATTTCTGAAATATAAGATAGTTATGCTGACGATCATCCATCACAGGTATCTTTATGCCCCGCCACTTCCGCCACCGTGTAAGGCCGGGGTTGTACCACTTCATCCTTGTAAAAACCCTTCTCACCAGCCGGCGGGCATGGCGTGCACTCCTGATAAACCTGACACCCGAACCGGCACCGCCAAGGTTGGGCTTCGAAACCAATGGCCAGTCAACATTACTGGAAATGAAGCTGTATGCTTCAGTAGCAGAGTAAAATATCCATGTGTCAGAATGAGGGATGTCGTGAATCTTCATCCAGTACGACTGCATCCGCTTGTTCTCATAAAGCAGGTTGCCAAAGTATGACGGATACATCGGCTTGCCTATATGGTGTTCGATATACCAAAGCCGCTCATTATACATCTGTTTATGTACCTCGTTCTCGCCTGATGCCCTGACGAGATACCCGTCAACCTCAACATCATTCAGATTTTCCCACCATCGGTCACTCACAATGTCTATTACACGGTACTCCACCCCAAGCTCCTGACAAGCATTGATGTAATGTTTCTCCCAGCCTGTTGGTTCTGTAAGCACTCCCAATATTGCCATTTTTCAGCTCTTTTGGTTATGTGAATGTTATTACTAAACTAACCCGGCAACTCCAGTGTGCTGACCCATTCCTTCACTCTATGCTTAACAGGATCAGGTATTATTCTTTGCAACTTACTTGAGTCAAAGCAAGTGTCGCCAGACTCCAGTCTCAGGTCCTGCTCAGGCCAGTCAAGATGACGTACCGGAACATTGAACCTGTCGGCAATCATCCGGGCTACTTCCAGCAAAGAGAGATCCTCGCCGGAAGTATTGAAGGTTTCATAAAGTCCTTCTCCCGACAGACTGACCCCCTGAATCTGTGAGGTAAGGTCTGTAATATGTGTGAATGTGCGCCTCAGAGTGCCGTCGCCAAAAAGGGTGATCTCACCCTTCTCCTTTGCCATGCGAAGAAACAGCCCCGTTGTGCCAAAAGGATAACCGCTGCTGAAAAGATTTCCGTATGGAACACATATCCTGAAAATGGTAAAGGGGATGTTAAAGGCATTCCCGTAAGCCTGTAAAAGATATTCGGCGGCAAGCTTATTGGCGGCATATATACTCTTAGCCTCCTTCTCATCATCCTCCTTCAAGAGCCGTGAAGATCCCCGATAAACAAGCCGCGAAGAGGGAAAGACAACCCTGGGATGAAGATCTCTGCTCCTGAGATAATCAAGCAGGTTGAGCAACCCAAGCTCATTAACTTCAAGGAAATCTCTGTAAGCACCAAACCCGGCATGTGTTCCGGTGAGGCCGGAAAAGAAGTATATCTGCTCAGCACTCTCCGGTAACACCTCAAAGGCATCCCTGAGGGTTATGTCCAGTGAACTGTAATTTCCGGCACCAAAATCACTCGCAGAATCCTTGTCAAATGCATAAACTTCAACACCTTCCTTTTCCAGGTGTTGCGTAAGATGACTGCCAAGGTAACCATTCGCACCTACAACTATCACTTTTCTAATCTCACTGCTCATCGGCATCATGTGTTGATCTTTTCACTGATGATATATGAAGGCCTTCTTTTAACCGTCTCGAACACTTTGCCCAGATACATGCCTATAATGCCAAGAATCATTATGATGATGCCGGATAATAACCATATCGAGATAAAAATACTTAACCATCCGCTCACGGTAATGCCCATAAAGAGATACCTTACAACAAGCACTATTGCCAGAAGCATAGAGAGCATTACAATACCGATCCCGAATTTCATTACGATTCTCAGGGGCTTGTCGGAAAAGGCCATTATTGTCATCATGGCAAGGATCATCCTTTTCCTGAAAGAGTAAGAGGAGCGCTTCTCATCCTTTCTTTTGTTATGGTCAACCTCAATGACAGTAGTCTGGAAACCGATCCATCTGTTGATCATGGGATAATACCTGTAATAGTCGCCAAGGCTTCTCATTGCATCTATAGCTTTCCGGTTGTACAATACAAAGTTTGCAATGCTGTGGTCGAGTTCTGTTTCCGAGAGGTAGCCAAGTATTTTGTAGAAGATTCTGCTTGCGAACATTTTACCCCAGCTGTCCTGGCGGTTTTTCCTTCCGGCAAATACGATATCGTAGCCTTGCTGTGCTTTGTTATAAAGGCTGGTGATGTTTTCCGGAGCATCCTGGAGGTCGCAGTCCAGGGTCACCACCCACTCTCCTTTAGCCTGGTCGAGGCCGGCATTGATGGCATTCTGCTGCCCGAAGTTCCGGCTCAGCCTTACACCTTTTATTCTTTCGTCAGCAGCAGCAAGCCTGGTGATGATCTGCCAGCTTTCATCAGGGCTGTTATCCTCAACAAGAATGATCTCATAATTTTCGGTGATGGCAGAGAGCGTTGCTCCTATACGCTCTGCAAGCTCCGGCAGCAGCGACGCTGCCCCGTAAACCGGGCTCACTGCCGAGATGTGTGGGTTGTGTTGTATCATAGAGACAGGTTTCTTATTAACTCAAGCGATTCACTCTGCTGAAGGATCTCAAAGAAGTGCCTTTCGCGCCCCTCTGTTGTAATGATTCTGTGAAACTCCTTCATTGCTTCAGCGAAATGGTCGGCAGCATCCAGAGTAACAACCCCGCTGTTGCCGGGTGTCTCAACCAGAAGGGTCGGCCGCTCATCCTTTTTTGGGGTATAAGCCTTCTGTGCGGTAAGTTTCCCTTTACTGCCCCACAAAACATAGTTGCATTGGTAAAAGTTGTCGAAGCCAAAGGCAACAGACACCCCGATCCCTTCTGTTCCGGTCAGGAATGCGCTTCCGAATGTTGCTGTACCCAGGGCCCTGTCGCGGTAAAGTGTAGCCGATGAGATCCGCAGACCATCACCGAGCAGCAGAAAAGCAGCACGCAAAGGGTAACCGGCGGCATCCATCAATACTCCACCCCCGATATCATCATCGAACCTGAAGTTGTCAGACGGCAGTGGAGGAAAACCAAAGGCACCACTGAAGTGCCTGACCTCACCGATAACACCGTCATTGAGCATCCTTTTAACCTCGCGATGCTGAGGGTGATACTGAAACATGTAGCCCTCCATCAGTGCGGCATTGTGCCTGCGGGCATTCTCAACCATCACCTGCGCTTCAGAAAACCTCATGGCAATAGACTTCTCGGCATAAACATGCTTGCCCTGTTCCAATGCACAGTTGATCCATTCAGCATGCAACCCGGAGGGCAAAGGGATATACACTGCGTCAATATCGGGACGGTTGATGATCTTGGCATAACCAACCACGCCTTCGCAAGAGAACATCTCTGCAAAGAGTTGTGCTTTCTCAGCCGAACGGCTTGCCACAGCAACAAGGTTGAAATGCTCCTTCAGGGAGAGTATCGCCGGTATCACCGATCTCTCAGCTATTGAGGCACAGCCCAGTACTCCAATGTTTATTCGTCGTATCATAATTCGGTTCAGAGGCTGACAGCAGCGATGAGGCTCCTGGCAGCAATATTCAGATAGTTATTGAATTGGATAAATGTCATAAGCTGGTTCAGCGTCATCCAGCAGTAGTTTTCCGGCACCTCAACCGCGAATCCCGGTGCTGCTTCAACGATCATGTTGAGGTTCTGCTCCCTGTAAAACCTGCCCCCCTCTTCCGACTGCATGGCTGAATACCATATGCTTTCAGGCTTTGCATCCAGAACCTCGCGGATGAAAGGGACAGTATATTCATTTACGCCTTCGCGATAGTTGCCGGTGAGACACTGTACCGTCGGGGCAAGCTCCAGGATGTCAAAATTACCAACCTCAACTTTAGCCTGGACAAGAAAGTGATACACACCGTCTATCTCCTTTACTACAAATGCTATCAGCCCTTCCTGTGCCGGCTTTATCATCGGCTGATCCCAGCTTACAACCTCCCTGTTGCCGATTGTGACGTTGACACCAATCACTGAGAAGTATCTCTGCAAATGGTGAACCAGAGCGCCGTTCTCATGCTTCCAGCCCCGTACACTTTTTAATGGGATCCTCTCAATATTGAGTTCATACTTTGTCTTCAGGCCGGTGATCCAGGAAATGATACCTGTGAGATCGTTATAGTGCTTCTCATGGTTAAGCATGGAGTGAAACAGGTTTGCGTTGAGGTTTCCATGCTCATGACGGTTTCTGACGGCAGCAAAAAAACCGAGGGTTTTGCTGTTGTAGCTTCCGAAAGGGATCCCGGCAATGACGGTTCGTGTGTCCATGTTCACCAGGTTGTCGCTTGCCATAAGGTGCTTCAACTGCCCAAGGGTGACCCAGATGAAGTTGGCCTCAACAACAAGCTCTTCATCGTCAGCTACCTCCACAATAATATTCCTGTTCCTCTTTCTCAGAAACCTGGCACCCTGCTCCGACTGCAGCTGATCAAGCAACACCGTGACGGGCATCTCTCCGTTGAAATACTCCAGGTAGAGCGGCGACCTTCCCTGATGTACGCGGGAGTAGTTGCTCTTTGTTGCCTGTAAGGTTGGCGATAACTGTACAACGTTTATGTTGCCGGGCTCAATCTTGGCCTGCATCAGAAAGTGCAGCACACCGTTTATCTTACGCGCCAGAATGCCGAGAATCCCTATCTCAGGCTGGTTGATTATAGGTTGTTCCCACTCTCCGATAAGACCGGCGTTTGTGTTCACACGTATCCCCTCTATGGAGAAAAACTTCCCCGACCTGTGAAAGATATTGCCCGTTGCCTCATCGATATGCCACTGCAAAAGCGATTCGAGAGCAACAGTCTCTATCCTGACATTTACCTCCTCATTGCGCTGCTGAAGCCACTGCCTGATGTGATCATCAGTGTGTAACGCTGATTCTGTGGAAATCGCAGAGCGGAAAAATTCAACTGCCGGAGTTGTAAGATTGGTTCCTGACATAACAGGTGTTGATCAAGTTTATCAGGCAAAAATAATCAAATAGAACAGATAATGCTACTATTATATGATTGGGAGACGAGTTAAACCCCGACAGGTACTCCTGCGAATTAAACCCCGACACCTGCGAATTTAAACCCCGACAGGTACTCCTTCGTCGGACCCTGTCGGGTTTCCGGGGACGATTTAAACCCCGACAGGTACTCCTACGAATTTAAACCCCGACAGGTTACCTTCGGCAACCCTGTCGGGTTTCCGTAATGGCTTGGTAAAAACGCAAACCCGCCATCGTCCGACGAAGGAGGACATGGCGGAGTTTAAACTGTTCTCACAAAATCCACAATCCCCAAAGCACACTCTGCCACGCGGTTGAAATTGACGATGGTTGGATTGTCTTTGGGGGTGTGAGTGATGTCCTGTGTTTCCATGTTTTCGATAAACCAGCCGGAGCTCACTGCCACTGCCGGGCAGCCCTGTTGCAGGAAGATGCTGTGGTCGCCCTGGTACCAGGGCTGGCCTTTGACAATGTCGGGATGTCTGGAGATGACATCTTTCAGGATACTCATCTGTTCAGGCGGGAGCTGCATCGGTGAAAAGCCTGATGGCCCCTCCCTGTAGCCTGCCCCGTCGATGTTGATGTTCAGCAACACGTCTCCGAACTTCCCTCTGTTCTGTTCCAGATACCTCATCTGGCCCGGCACGGCGTAGTAATCCTCGCCGTTAAAGGCAACCAGTTCGACACGGTGTCTGCTCCTGTGACCCTTGAGCAGTCTTGATACCAGAACCAGAACAGCCACTCCTGTTGCATTGTCGATGGCGCCTGGAGTGCCCGGTTTGGCATCGATATGGGCGGTGATGACAATTCTCTTCGGCTCGTCTGCCCCTTGCCGCGCGACGACGTTATAGGCTGTTTCAGGGATGCGTTCCGCCCTGGAGGTCAGGTTGAAGGTAAATCCGTGAAATGCCAGCAGCTTTTCCCCTTCCGTATCTTTCATATAGACAGATGGGATGTCGAAATCGCCATCTTCGAAGAGGGGAAAAGGATACACACCTCCTGCCAATGCAGGGTTTCTTCCGGTGGCACAGACCAGAGCCAGAGGTTTCCCTGCCTCAAGAGCAGAAATGACGTTCTGATGCTCCTCCGGATTGTAGAAGATGAAGTTTTTCGGCATGATCTGCTCCGAGGCGATCCCGCCATGCAGCAGCACTATCTTGCCTGAGATGTTTGACTGCCTCAGCATGCTGAGAGAGTTGACTGCAACAAGTTCGCCCCAGACATCACACCCGAGCGAGTAAGGTGAGGAGAACACCTCAAAACGATGCTGGTCGCTGGTCAGCTCAGCACCTTCCGACTTCCAGTCAACAACGGACAGTTCTGTCGCCTCAGTATCCCAGCCGGCTTTCTCAAATTCATCCTTCACGAAACGTGTGGCATCCCGGTTTCCTTCACCTCCAACACGACGCCCGCCATCAAAACTGCAAAGATGATCAACAATCTCCCCGGCTTGCTGTGCAAGTGTCTCTTTGTTCATATATCATGGATTTGCCGGCAAAGTTAATGTTTCCAAAGTTCCCGCGTGCCCTCTTTACCAATAAGGTTAATATATTGATAAGTTGTGCCTCATTGTAGAAAGCCAAACGCACATTCAAGCACATTTGGTGCATACACCGGAGCATGCTGACCCCATTGC
>OBJA01000263.1_pt1 | contig 49431 bp, 44 predicted proteins | sample 1519751 | NCBI WGS metagenome assembly OBJA01 (sample SAMEA3881238, study PRJEB22517) | soil metagenome | biome: lake sediment; feature: soda lake sediment; material: sediment, water from around vicinity | place: India | collected 2013-12-23 | depth 3 m
AAATTAATTTAGCTATATGAGTTAGAAGTCGGAATTCAGAATTCAGGAGTCAGAACGATTGAGAAGGCTTTTGTGGGAAGGGGAACGGTTCTCTCGTAAAGGCGCAAAGACGCAAAGGGTTGGAGTTGGACTGTGAGAGGTTATTATATAATTATCTTCGCGTCCTTGGCGATCTTGGCGAGAAAATGAAGACCCCAGCGGCTTGAGAGAGGGCCTTTGAGGGGAGGGGAACGGTTCTCTCGTAAAGGCGCAAAGACGCAAAGGGTTGGAGTTGGACTGTGAGAGGTTATTATATAATTATCTTCGCGTCTTAGTGATCGTGGCGAGAAAAACAAAGACCCCAGCGGCTTGGGAGAGAGCCTTTGAGGGAAGGGGACGAATGTTCTCTCGCAAAGACGCAAAGAGCGCAAAGGGTTGGAGTGGATCTGTTAGAGTATTAAATTAATATATATCCTTGGCGATCTTGGCGAGAAAAAAAGACCCCAGTGGCTTGAGAGAGGGCCTTTGCGGGACAATAAAAGGCGTCCTTGAATCGACGTATAACTTCCGGAGCATTCTGAATACTGGCTCCTGTCTTCTGACTCCTATCTTGGACGATTCGAATCGTTGTCTTCCCCAATAATTCCTTCAAAAACCACTCCCACCTTCATGTTCTTCATGTGCTTCGTGGTTTGAAATGTCCCCCAAATACCTACTTTTATGTCTTTGAAAAATCAATTCTCCAACCCCGAAAACTTATAAATTCTTATATGTTAAAAAAAATTCCGGTCCATCGGACCGGATAGAATGCTATTCCAAATCGTAGGCCCCAACCACAAGAAGTTGATTGTATTCCAATACCATCCCTGTCCTAATCCGATCGTCCCTTGAAACTCTAATACAAATTCCACAGTCTGAACTCAAGTGACGTGGAACAGGCATCATTTTACACTCAATTCCCGATTTATGAAGAATCTTCTCTGCCCTTAGGGCATAGCTCGACGAAGGAAAGAGAATAACCGAATAGTGTTGTTTTTCCATTTTTCCTCCCTAAACCAGTCGACGAACAGCACTTAATACCTGATCGATCTCCTCGATGGTGGTGAATGCACCTAAACTTAGGCGTATCGTACCCTGAGGAAATGTACCGATGGTTTTATGGGCGATAGGGGAGCAATGCAACCCGACACGACAAAGAATGCCGAACTCGTCGTCCAGGCGAAACCCCACTTCGGACACGGCCATGTTCTTGACGGCAAAAGATACGGTTGCAGTTTGTCGTTGAGCATCTCTTGGTCCATAAACTGTTACACCAACTATATCATTGAGCCCATCGATAAGCCGGCGAGTAAGTATGATTTCATGTTCGCGAATCTCATTGATACCTGTTTCCTTTATCCATGAAATACCGGCTGTCAATCCACTTAACCCCACAGCATTCGGAGTGCCAGATTCTAGAGCATCCGGTAAAAACAAAGGCTGTTCGTCATATTCTGAATTGCTACCCGTACCTCCCCTCATAAGCGGTTCGATTCTCTCCGCAACCACCCGCTCACCAATTACCAGTCCCCCGGTTCCCATTGGCCCATAAAGGGACTTATGCCCCGTAAAACCCAGAAGATCGATCTGATCAGAATGCATATCGATGGGATAACATCCTGCACTTTGGGCAGTATCAACCAACAAAAGAAGATCGCGCTCCCGACAGATGGAGCCCACGTCTTTAATAGGGAGTAATGTTCCAACCACATTGGATGCATGGGTCATTGCCACAAGTTTGGTTTCTCTTCGAATTAAAGGTTTAATATCTTCCGGATCCAGACATCCTTGAGGAGAACAATTAACAACGGACAAAAGAACCCCTTGCTTCTCCAGCGCTCGAATCGGGCGCATCACTGAATTATGTTCCATGCTGCTCACGATCACATGATCGCCTGGCTTTAAGAGTCCTTTCAGACACAGATTTAGCGCCTCGGTGACATTCGAACCAAAAACGACACGCAATGGATCAGAAGCATTGAAGAGGTCTGCAATTGCTTCTCGAGCATTGTAGACAATACGACCTGCCTCTACTGCCCTTCGATGACCGGCGCGACCAGGGTTTGCTCCGATTTCTTGCATAAATGCTCTCATCGCATCGAGAACATTAGGGGGTTTCGGCCAAGAGGTGGCCGCATTATCCATGTACAACACCTAAGATCCCTCCCAACGATGCCGCATTGTACAACCTATCACAATGCAAAACACTAATCCCAAGACAATAGCGACCATTCCCAACGGTTGAAATTCTCCAACCCCACCACATGCAGGCCGTTCAATAAACGAAAAGTTATGAATCAAAGCAGCGCCACAAAACATTCCCACCACGAAGATACTCGCATCGCCATCACCTTCTCCTGAAAGAAAAAGTTGTCTTCCCGCGCAACCACCCATCAGTGTAAATGCCAACCCCGATAAAGTCGCAGCTAAACCACTCCATACATACTGAATAGGACTTACAATGCTATCCACATTATGGTTCAACAAAGAGAACTTTATCTGACCAAAGAATAGATTTCCTAAAAAAGATGCAACCAGCATTGAAATAACACCCATGAGATAATGCCCATTACGGATTAGGATGATATCCCGGAAAGCACCGATAGTACAAAATCGACTTCGTTGAGCGATAAAGCCTATGATTAGACTTGCAATCATTGCGATGAGCGGAGGGGCAAACAATGACGAGGGTTCGACCCAACTCAAAAACGGGGCGCTAAGATCGTTTACCCTAATATCAAAGATTCGTATTATAAAGAGAATTAACATGAAAGAAGGCATTATCCATCCGTTCAAAAAATGAAGTTTATGCGCTTGACCTAAATCAAAACCCGCTTTAAGGAATTGAACTCCGAAAAAAACTCCAACGATTAGTCCAAAGATAGCGATCAGTGCATTTGGATTGCCACTTCCTAAACGAAGTACAGTTCCAAAAGGACAACCCATAAAGGAGATAGCTCCCATCATCGCAAAGACTCCTAGAACAAACCGGACGAAAGGAGCCGAACCGCCACGGGATTTAAATTCCTTAAAAATCAGCGCAGACAAGGTCGAACCCAAAACGAGTCCAAGGATCTCGGGGCGAAGATATTGTCCCCCTTCGACGCGATGGAAACCGAGAGCTCCAGCAATATCCCGCTCAAAGCAGACGATGCAAAGACCAGCGCCCGGCGGATTTCCCAGTCTCTGTAAGACCGTTGATATAAGTCCAATAATGGAACCGGTGAGGATCATTCCCCACCGTGAGCCTAAAAAATATTTCTTCATCCCCATAACCCGACCTATTTGCCTTTAAATTTATAAACAAATATCTTCCTCGATATGGTACTCGTTATAAAACTTCCATCGGGTGAGAGGTAGACGGCGCCCATTTTTTCGCTCACAAACTCATCTTTCCATGTGGTTCCGCCATCGCTTGTTCTAAATCCAACGATGCGTGATGCTTGACTCCCCGTCAAAGCTAAAACCACTAAACCGTTGTCTTTGTCTAGGAAACGCATAGCGGCGGAGGCGCTTTCCAGTTTAGGCATCCTCATTCCTTTGTACTTATCTAGTGGAAGTTGCAGAGTATCCCAGGATCTTCCTCCATTTGCTGTAACATATAAGACTCCACTCAGATCTAAAGCATATCCTTCTTTCTCCGAACGAAGCGCCACTGCTTTGATCTGCTTCACGCCCTTTGGAAGCTGGATATCATCCCACACCTCGCCCCCATCCTTGGTAGCGCTCAGTATTCCCCCTTGATAAGCCCAACCTATCTTTGTATTCAGAAAACACATGGGGCATTCGTCGGGGATTGAAGAATAACTGGTTCGAGGTTCAAAGGTCCGTCCACCGTCTTTACTCAAACGGATTCCGCCAGGAGTTTTAAAACTAACACCTGTTACACGACCACACACCCAAACTGTTTGATCATCGACGATATCAACGCCATATATGCAGCCACCACTTGATTCGGCCATTTTCCATGTATTTCCGCCATCCGTCGTGTAATGGGCTTTGCCTTCCCCGCTAAAGCCTCCCGTAATCCCGAATTTGTCATTGAGAAAAGCAGCCATTCTAGTCGGTTGCTTGACTTCTGTTTGAACAATCAATTCCCAAGGGCCATCAAATTCAGGATTTGCACCCATTGCACACAGTGAAAAAGCCAATAGCAAGGCAACTCCCAAAACCAATAAAACCTTCTTGTAAGCACCCATCTCTAAACCCCCTATAATTTTGCTTTACGTCGCATTGATGCCAATGCAACGCTTAACTTTATTATAGGAAGCATTCATGTCCATGTAATCATACCTGGGTATGATTCTAATGTTACTCTACCAATTTAAGTTCTCGAGCTCGAACGATAGCTTGTGTGCGAGTACTTGCTCCTAGTTTATCAAAGATATGTGTGACATGGGTTTTAACAGTACTTACTGATATATATAGCTTCTCTGCAATATCGGGATTCGAAGCGCCTCCCGCCATAAGCTTGAGCACTTCAAATTCTCTTAGGCTTAAAGGTTCATTAAGAGCTAATTCATTAGGGGCTTTTTTAATGTTATTTTCTTTACTTAACCTATCGAAGACCGATAGCAACGTGGTAATATAATTGGAATAAATCTTTTGTGACGCCGCTAATCGCAGTAGACCAACCATATGAATTCCTTCATCCACAAAAGCCCTGAGATACCCTGCCGTCTCCCCAATTTTCAATGCGTTTTGAATCGATTCGACGGCTCGCTCCGTATCGTTTTGAATTTGGGCGAGTTGAGCTTTTAAAAGAAATATCTCCAGCTCCCTTCTGGGTAGGTTCCTAATTTGAGCTAGATTTAATTCCTGATTAAGATAATCAGAAAGCCATGGGATATCGGATATATCGTTGGAATGCTCAAACCTATACTTAGCAATCATTACCCTCACACGGTTAAGTCCAATAAAGTTATTACTTTCACTGTCCAAATTTGATTGCTTATCCAAAGTATAAAGCCACTTTAGCGCGTTATCAAAAAAGCTGATTTCACTATCGGCAGCTAACAGGGAAATTCTTGCCCAATGCGCTTCGATGATCTCCGTAGCATAGGGATAAATACGCTTTGCCTCATTAAGCTCGTCAAATGAATGGGCGTTTTCTCCCAAAGCTTGCTTAATATAAGCCAGTTCAATTCGGCCAATTTGTTGCTCTGCTTCTCCAGAGGTTAATGAAAGCAGTTCAATACCGTCCATTATTGTGTCGATAGCCTCATCGAAACGACACCATTCCGCATAGATTCTTCCGAGTGTTATATTGATTCGACCTGTATAGGGAACCGGCTGGCCTTTGGATAATTGGGAGATGGACGCCAATCCATTCAGACATATATCCGACGCTTTAGAAAGATTGCCGCAATCCAATGTAAGTTGGGCTAAATAATCAACGGAACTTGACAGATTGAATAGATCTCCGCTAATCTCCCCTAACTGTCGTGCTTGATAAAAGGCATCCATAGCAGCCGGAATATTTCCTATCCTCTGGTAAGCTGATCCTAGATTATGCATGAAAGCACTACGAAACATCTTCATGTCACTGGGAAGACGACCTAAAGCTTTGAATGTCATATCCGTAATGATCGATATATCCTCTTCAAGAAAATTTGCGAGATAAACCCGTACTTTATCAATATAATGCCGTGTTAAATTATAGGTGTTTTGGCGGAAATGCGTTTCTTTGGACAATCCATCTTCCGCATAGCATAACCACTCTTCGATCAGCGCCTTTATTTCCGGATTTCGTAATGTTTGATAATGATTCAACATGATGCAACTGGCATAAACTGCTGATAAGAGAGGACGGGTCATAAGCTCATTTTTGGGCAGAGCTTTTAACCAGCCATCAACAAGCCGTGTTTCACTTCGATAAAACGTTTGCAGAATATTCTGTTCTAAAAGATTAGCTACGTATCCATAGTCTCTTAACTTCATCGCATACGACACAGCTTCAGAGAAGAAGCCTTCTTCTTCAAACCATCGGCTTGCTCTTAGAAATATCTCATCAATCTTCGCCATTTTGGTCTGTTGGATGAGTCGTTTGCGAAGAAGATCAGCAAATAGATGGTGGTAGCGAAACCAGTTTCTTTGATTATCCAATGAAACCAAGAAAAGATTAGCGTCTTCCAATTGCTTTATTATGGTATGGCTGTCTGTTCGCCCAAGAACGTCATTGCACAAACTCGGAGAAAATTTCTCCAAAACTGACGTCTTAAGCAAGAAGGACAAAATATGATCAGGTTGATTCCGAAGAACAACTTCGGCTAGATAATCAACGATAAACCGATCATCACCTGCAAACTTCTTAATAAATGTACTCTTCTCCATTAAACTCAATTTCTGCAATGAAAGCATGGCTAATTGCAAACCCACGGCCCAACCTTCTGTTCGATCTCCTAAAACTCTTAGATCATCCATGGATAGGTTTAAATCCATGATCTCATTCATAAGACTCTCGATCTCCAGCTCCGTAAAGGCTAAATCGTATGTTTGAATCTCCGTTAAGCTGGAATCTGCTCGCCAACGAGGAATATCCAGCGGAGGTTCCTCTCGAGAAGCGATCGCTAAATGCATTTGGCTTGGTAAATACTTAGCGAGACTATTTATACTTTCGTGGATTGATTCAGCGTGTATTAATTGGTAGTCATCAAGCGCAAGCAGAAACGGTGTCTTTTGCTGTATTACATCATTTGTAATTGAAGCAATCAAAGCGTGCGGTGATATGTTCTGAGCCGATCTAAGGGCAGCTTGCGCCGTCATACCTATGCTGTTTTGCATAGTTTGCATTGAAGCAATAACATGATCCCAGAAACGGTAAAAATCATTATCTTCAGGATCAATGGATAACCATGCCGTAGGTCGATTAACGACCCGTGCCCAATCACTCAACAACGTTGTTTTACCCGAACCAGCAGCGGCAGAAATCAGTGTTATTTTATTTCCCGCACTCAAACCTTCATTAAGTTTTTCGAGCAAACGATATCGAGTCACAAGATTGGAACGTAAAGGTGGAACGGTAATCTTTGTCCGCATAATTAAATCTGTCATTTTAATTATATCCCAGCCTTACCAAATAGAATGTTATTTAGTTCAATTATACCATATGCTTATCGAACCCCTATGATATTCATCTTCAGATGCCTTTTAGCCACATATAAACTATATTGATCAGTCAGATTTCTTGCCCATAGGCAATAAATCTTCCAAGAAAGAAACTCTGACTCTCCGCTCTTCCCAAAAATAAAAAAAACCACCCACATTATGGGGTGGAGAATGCTTTCCTATTGAAATCGTCTCTTGGCTTTGAGTGTCGGAACCAGCATCGATGTTACCGCTCGGAAGATCCCTTCTTCATTGAGACCATATGCAGTATGCAAGCGATCGATCGAACCATGAGGAATAAACTGATCCGGGTAGCCCAAACGCTCTAAGCGCACATCCATCATGGACTCTTCAACCAATAGCTCTGCCACAGCCGAACCAAATCCTCCGGCTAATACATGATCCTCAACGGTAATTACCCGAGGAATACGTCTCAACAACGGAACCAGCAACTCCCGATCCAACGGTTTAATGAACCGAGGATTCACCAATGTACAGTCTATTCCTTGGCGAGACAACCTTTTAACCGCTCGCAAAGCTTCGCGAAGAAGAGGGCCAACCGCAATAATGACCGCTTGGTCGCCTTCGGCCAACAATTCTCCTCGACCCCAAGGTATAAGCTGAAGCCCATCGTCGTTCATCGCAACGCCTTCGCCAACTCCACGGGGATAACGAATAGCCACTGGGCCTTCCATATGATTCAATGCAGTATAAAGCATATGTCGTAGTTCACTCTCGTCCTTCGGCGCCATCAGGGATATCTCAGGTAAATGGCGCAGCATGGCAATGTCAAAGACTCCATGATGAGTCGGTCCGTCTTCGCCGACCACACCCGCCCGATCCAAACAAAAAACCACAGGAAGTTTCTGAAGGCAAACATCATGCACAACTTGGTCATATGCCCGCTGAAAAAAGGTGGAATAAATGGCCACCACCGGTCGAAGTCCGCCACGGGCTAAGCCCGCTGCCATCGTCACGGCATGAGACTCCGCAATTCCTACATCGATAAAGCGTTCTGGAAACGCCTCGGCAAAGCCTCTCAATCCCGTCCCCTCCGGCATAGCTGCCGTGATGGCAATCAACCGCGGATCTTCAGCGCCCAGTTTTAGAAGCGTTTCTCCAAAAACCTGGGTATAAGTGGGTTCAGATTGTCGGATGGAAGAAACTCCCGTTGCTGGATCGAACGGGCCCGTGCTATGAAAACGGCAGGGATCCTGTTCAGCTGGCTCGTAACCCCGACCTTTTTGCGAAGTTACATGGATGAGAACAGGGCCTTTCATCAGAAGGGCATCCTGTAATGTCGTCTTCAACTGTCCAATATTATGCGCATCAATGGGTCCGAGATAGGTGAACCCAAGCTCTTCAAAGATAATTCCCGGAATGAAAAGATAGGTTAAGCTATCTTCCAGTTTTTCCATATAACGCACAGCCGTTTTACCCAACCGCGGGATATGAGATATGGCATCTTCGAGCCACTCCTTGAGTCGATGAACTCTAGGATGCATCCGAAGACGGCTAAGGTAGGTGGATAGCGCGCCCACGTTGGCTGAGATCGACATCTCGTTGTCGTTAAGTATGACCACGAAATTTGTCTTCATCTGGCCCGCTTGGTTCAATGCCTCGAACGCCAAACCACCGGTAAGGGACCCGTCTCCAATGACCGCGACGACGTTATATTTATCGCCCCGAACATCTCGAGCTTTCGCAAGTCCCAACGCCGAAGAGATCGACGTCGAACTATGGCCCGTAGTAAATAAATCGTAGGGACTCTCTTCAGCCTTAGGGAAACCGCTAAGGCCTCCCCATTGGCGAAGCGTGTCAAATCCCTCTCTCCGCCCGGTAAGTAGTTTATGAACATAGGATTGATGTCCAACATCCCAAAGAATCTTATCAACGGGAGTATTTAATACCGCATGCAGAACCAGCGTCAATTCGACCACGCCTAAATTGGAGGCCAAGTGACCTCCGTTCTTTGACACGGTCTGAATAACCTCCCCCCGAAGCTCATGGGCTAGTTGGTTTAGTTGCTTAACCGAACGTCCCTTGAGATCTTGGGGCGAGGCTATGCTGTCAAGCATCCGCTCCATTATATACCCCGCTTCCTTGATGAAGCTCTTTTCCTACGCTCCATGTCCTGTTTTTTCGTTCTCCCCTGTCCAGCACCACGAAAATGATCCCATGTTGCCAACGCTTGTCCCACACGATAGATGATATCATTGGCCCGATGCAGCGCAGTGGTCTTTCCCCATGCTTTTCCACCAACGGTTAACGCCGCAACAAATCCCAGCGATACAATACTCGCCAGGTAGGTATCCAGCCCACGATAGTACCGGGCGGTTATATTTATGACTAACGCCGCATTAATGGCTCCACTGGCAGTACCGCAAATATCACCGATCACGTCGTTACAAAAATTAGCCACCCGATCAGCTCTCCGCACCAGCCAAATCGCACGTTTGGCTCCCCAAACCTTATCTGCGGCCATGGCATGGTAGGGTGTCTCGCGGGCAGCAGTGACAGCGGTTCCGATGATATCAAAGAGAATGCCGATGGCAATAACCAGCAACAACGGAACAATACTAAACCAATAGACCACACGAGACGTCCAGAACTCGGAGAGGGACGATATAATGATCGATAAAAAAAAGGTCAGGATACCGGTCTTCCACGCCTGACTCAGACTGGACAATGTTAACCAATCCTCCAACCCTTGTAGGGCTCTTTAGTAAGAATGAATTTATGTAAAATTGTCAAGAACACGCCAGCTTCGGTAGTCTATAATTTGGGTCTGATAATTTTGCGACCTTGAATTAGTGGCAAAACACTGTCGCGTTCGCTCTCGTGTTTTTGCCAGCTTCGGTAGTCTTAATCTTGGGTCTGATAATTTTGCGACCTTGAATTAGTGGCAAAACACTGTCGCGTTCGCTCTCGTGTTTTTGCCAGCTTCGGTAGTCGCAAAATTATGGGATGGTCATCCGTTGAGTAAAAATTATGGCTTAGGTCCAGTAGGTTTTCCCAATGGCCTCCAAGACGTTGCCGTCTTGACGGTTTCCCTCTCAGGCCATCTTCTCCGTCGCCGTAAAGAAGACTGGATTACCACTTAGTCCACACTGCAATCCCCAACGGATGTCGCTGACGCGAATAGTCTAGGAGTTTTCCTCGACGGAATGCGCTTTTCCCTAGCCTCTTTTGCAAAACAGGTTTCGGCGGCAAAGAGTCGTTCTCCTTGGCCAAGGAAATCAACTTGGTACCCGCTATCCTCCGGTCCCGCTCAAGGCAGGCTACGCTGCACCGACACTAAGTAATCGCTACCGTACCGCGTGCAGGTTTACCCCCAAGCCGTAGTTCACTATGCGTTCCCCACATACTTGGGCCTCCGCGGTGGTGGGGTCTACGCCCGCATGCCATTGCGGATCGCCCCTTCCACCTTAACCCCCAGCACCAACCCCCGACTGGGCGTCGGCCGCCAGCACCAGGGACTTCATCGATGTGCCCGCAACGGATTTTTAGGCCCGTCTTCGAGAAAAGGATTCCGACTAGAATACTACACCATCAAGCATGCTCATTATAACATAGTTTTTCAGAAACGAACAATGATTCTATTGTTATTTACGGTAAACCCTGGCATTAGTGACTCCCATCCATTTATCTTCGCATGAATAAAAAAGCGATAACGATTCCCAATAGTGCACCAAAGAAGACTTCAACCGGTGTATGACCCAAAAACTCTTTCAAGCGCTCCTGATGAAACTCGCCTTCTTCAAAGAGTTCGTCCATGAGTTTATTGAGGGATGCCGCCTGACGACTGGCGGCTAGTCTTACCCCGGCCGCATCATACATAACGATGAACGCAAAGACGATGGCGAGCGCCGTTACTCCCGACGACCAACCCTCCGTCTCCCCAATACAGTAGGCCAACGAACAAACAAAAGCCGAATGGGAACTGGGCATTCCACCAGCTCCAACAAATCGCCGAAAGTCTACTTTGCGCGTCTTTGCAAAACTGATCAGTCCTTTTAGGGTCTGTGCAACAAACCAGGCAGTAAAAGAGATCCAAAACACTTGATTATAGCCAAATTCTCCGATGATGGCTCCCCACCCTCTCTCTACTCTATGGCAGTATTAAACCTAATTATCTCTGTAGACCACATACTCGGCAAGTTGGCGCAAGTTATTGGCCCGTTCTCCAAAACCCTCTAACGCCTTAATGGCTTTAGCCAATTCATCATCGGCCATCCGCCGCGAGGCTTCGATTCCACAAAGCGCAGGATATGTAGCCTTCGCATTCTTCTCGTCGCTACCTACCGGTTTTCCCAATTGCTCTGTTGTTCCTGTTACATCCAACAGATCATCGACGATCTGAAAGACAAGGCCTAAAGACTCCCCATAATCCGTAAGAGTCTCCAACGCCGTTTCATCAGCGCCGGCAAGTATGGCTCCTGTTCGTAAAGAAGCGAGGATTAGCGCTCCGGTCTTTCGACGGTGAATTTCTTGAAGATGCTCTAGATTGATCGGTTCTCCCTCGGCTTCCAGATCCATAACTTGTCCACCCAGCATTCCACAGGTTCCTGATGCATAAACCAACTCTTCCAATGCCTTAATAATCCATTTGGAATCTAAGGTTTTTGGTGTATGACGAAGAACCGTCTCGATCGCATGGGTTAACAAGCTATTTCCCGCCAATAATGCCACAGCTTCACCGAATACTTTATGATTTGTAGGTTTGCCTCTTCGAAGATCATCATCGTCCATACAAGGAAGATCATCATGGATCAATGAATAGGCGTGAATCATCTCCAAAGCGCAAGCCATCGGCAGCGCATCATCGGGAGAGCCTCCAAAAAGGGCATGGGTCATTAGGCAACAGACTCCACGCAAACGTTTCCCTCCATCACAAGCGCTATAACGCATGGCGCGGTGAACCGACGACGGAACCATCGTCTCATCGGGCAAAAAACGGTGAAGACCGGATTCCACCTGAGTCTTATATCGTTCATATCCTTCAATCATCAAATTGTTTCATCCTCCGACCCCTGAAAAGGAGCAGTCACTATACCGTCTTCATCTTGACGTAATACAATCTCCAATCGTCCCTGAGCCGATTGCAGCTTGGTTTGGCAAAAACGGGCTAACCCAACGCCCTCCTCGAACAGCTGCAGGCTTTCCTCTAATGTAAGGGTTCCGCTTTCTAAACGGCCAACGATCTCTTCCAAACGTTCGATAGCTTCTTCGAAACTCCGTTCTGCACTTGGATTTTCAGGCATTTATCGTTTCCTCCTCGATCCGTTCCTCTACACGGCAGCGCAATTCACCCCGGGTCAATCGAACAGCCACCTCCGCTCCATGCGCCACATCTCGGGCATCCATGACAACCGTACCATCTGGAAGATGCCGAGTGATGCTATATCCCCGAGCTAAGGTAGCCAATGGGCTGAGAGAATCCAATTTACCCAAGAGATTACGTAACTGCAATTGCTGTTCTTGAAGCCTATGGGGAAAAACCCGTGTTAACTGACCTTCTACTTCATCCAGATGTTGTTGCATCGGTCGAAGCCATCGTTCAGGCCGACTTAGGACAGCAGTAGAGCGCAATTGCTCTACGGTTCGACGACGATAATCCAGATAGCGTTCCTCGGCCTTAACCATTCGTTGTTTCAAGACATTAACATCCCGTTCCAGCTCCCGTTGGTCAGGAACGGCCATCTCTGCTGCGGCGGATGGCGTCGGCGCCCGAAGATCTGCAACAAAATCAGCGATGGTAAAATCAGTCTCATGTCCAACGGCAGAAATAACAGGATGCGGACAAAGAGCAATCGCACGGGCTACGTCTTCATCGTTGAAGGCCCAGAGTTCCTCCAATGAACCGCCACCCCGTCCAATTATCACAAGGTCCAGTTCGCTAAGGCGTCCCGCCAGACGCAATGCCGAAACGAGACTTGTCGGAGCTTCACTGCCTTGAACAGCCGCCGGAATCACCAGAATATCGAGATGAGGTCGGCGACGACGCAATACATGAATGAGATCTCGAATCGCCGCCCCGGTAGGAGAAGTAATTAAAGCAATCTTCTGGGGCAATCGGGGTAAAGCGCGTTTGCGTCCAGAGTCAAAGAGCCCTTCCTGACCCAAACGCTCCTTTAACTGCTCATAAGCGAGGTTTAATGCCCCAATACCCGCAGGTTCCATCCACTCCACATAGAGTTGATAGTCTCCGCTTTTTTCATAAAGACTTACAGAACCTTGAACAAGCACCATCATACCGTTGGATGGCAAGAATTTAAGCAAACGGTTCTGCCCCCGAAACATCACTGAACGGATCCGAGCGTCGTCATCCTTGAGCGTAAAGTACATATGACCGGAACTATGGTGCGTAAAGTTGGAGATCTCCCCCCGAACCCATAGACGTTGCAAGAACGGATCATTTCCGATTAATGTTGAGAGATAACGCGTTACTTCTGTTACGGTATACTCCGTCGGCACTCTGTTCAACTCGCTCTCCAAACCTTTTCAACTTCGATATATTCCATAGAAAAAATGGAAATCCTTCCGAAATATTCTTGATATCAACCATAAATATCGCTCTTTACCAGGATAGTCAAGATTTACATAAAGGTTTTCCTTGAACATTGACGAACAGACAGTGTAAAGTGGTTATGTAATAAGCGCTGCTAAAATGCGCTTTTACAAACGAAAGCCAATTCATCTCTCTAAAGAGTTTTGGAAAGTATCTTCGGATTTAAGACAGTCGCCCGCGTCAACAACGATTGACGCACGTGGGCGGCATGATGGCTGTGAGGAGTCGTCCCGACTCTGAGATGAAAATGGAGTCAAACCCTCATCCCTTCCCCTTCTCCCAACACCTTGGAAGAAGGGAACGATCAAATTGATGAGTGACTTTCAGACTTAACTGTTTCCCTCGCCCGATGGTTCGGGAGAGGGATAGGGTGAGGGTGCTCCAGAGGCATTTTCTTTTCCGCATTCTTCGATCATGCCATAAACGAGAACAGTTCGCAATACAGAAAGGAGCAGATTGAATTGAATCGATTGAAGAAGAAGCTGTTTTCCCTGCTCGGAGCATTCACTATCCTTCTTTTGGCAACACCCGTTGTTCACGCAGCTCCCACGGACATCCAAGGACACTGGGCGGAGAGCGCCATCAAAAGCTTAGTACAGAACAAAACCATCAGCGGTTATCCCGATGGTTCCTTTAAACCGGATCAAAGCATTACGCGGGCAGAATTTGCTACAATCTTATCTAAAGCCTATGGCCTCAAATCCACCGGTGATGTAAATCTCAACGATATCAATTACCATTGGGCAAAGACCCATGTGGCGGCCTTAGCGGATCATAAGATCATAACCGGGTATCCCGACGGAACCTTTAAGCCGGAACGTCCCATCACCCGCGCAGAGATGGCGACAATGCTAACTCGCCTCATCAAGTTAGGCAACCCCGAACAGAAGTTCTCAACCGAGATCGATCAGAGCTTCCCGGATATCAAATCGGACTTTTGGGCTTTTCCCCATGTGGAGTATGCCGCGCGTCTCGGTATTTTACCCGCCCATTATCAGCCGGAGTTTCAGCCTACGCGATTAGCCAGCCGCGCTGATACCGCATGGATGGTTCATACGTTACGCAACCTCAAAATGGTTGAAGGTAAAGTCTTGAACAACGCCGACGGCGCTGGGTTCTTAACGGTACAAGCGGAGTCTGGAGATGTGGAGAACGTAATCCTCTTTCCGGATACCATCGTCTTTCGCAATAACTTGAGCACGACCATGGATAAGGTTCAACGCAACGATACCGTCACCCTCTACGCCGACCGGAATGGAGACTATCGCATCGCCAAGACCTTCGGCAAAGTAACCCAGGATGATCTTCTCGGTCAGATCAGCTCCATGACCAAAGGAAGAATCAATCCTTCTCAAGTCACAGCTTTGCTCACCGGCGATTGGAATTCCGTTACTGAAGAGATCAAAGGTGAAATCTATGAACGCTTAATGGATTTCGGGCTAACCCCGGCAGAGGCTGAGAGCGTATTGGTTCAAGATTGGCAGTATATGGATACCTTAAGCCGCGATCGCCTCTCGGAAGTCCTCTCCGATTATTTAGGAATCACTGAAGATCTGGGCCTGGCGCTTTTGGACCGGGATATGGATCGCACGAAAGAGTATGCCCGGGTAGAACTGGCCAATATCGCGTTGAATCAGTTGATTCAACGGGGCGGTCTAGGCGCTCTGTTTCGCTAGTTTTTCCTATTCAAAACAGTCAGGGACTATGGCAACAGCCATAGTCCCTTTAAATTTAGAGAAAAAGCTGGACGAGGCTTCGTCCCGGATCCCATTCCACGCTGATCCGACCGGACAATAGAGAGATCTTAGACAGCCGTATCCAGCGACGCCCTTCATATTCCATAGCTGTAAGGGAACCATCCAAGCCTGCTGCAATCGTGGGATTATCTGCACCCAGAAGGGATAAGACGTGTTCCAATTCGAGAAGGGGTTCATCGATATAGAGTGCCCGAGTCGAGAACTCTTGTCCATTGATCATGACGCGGATTGTTTTAAGATTCAATTCATCCTCGTTTTGGTCCAATATAAATCCGCCGGGATAGATCGCATTGAGCTCTTCGTACGGAAGAAACGGCGGAGATGCATCGGTTCTTCCTCCAAAGTAACCTCGAAGAGCATGAGGAAGATAGAGTTGGTCATACCAAACAAAACCATTATGGGAATAACGTTCGCCATCCACTTTCACCGGAACAGTGCGGGGGATCTCAACCCGTCGAAGACTTTTCCCACCCCATACCCAGCGAAGGCCTTCTTCATGAATGGTTCCATCTGGGAATTCTGTTATCAGATGTGTCCGTATCTCATGCCATGGATCCTTTACACGTCGATAAACATCCGGATAGACACTGATATACAATTTATTATTGGGCGCCCTCTCCGACTCGACCAACCGATAGATGATTTGAACCGGCGTTCCCACGGGCAATACGGTGTATAGGCGTTTAATATCCTCGTTGCGCATCCGGATGCACCCGTTTGATACAGGATGTCCAATGGAAGATGGTCTGTTATTTCCATGGATTCCATAGCTTTTTAAGCTCAATCCCAGCCAGTATCTGCCTAAAGGATTGTTAGGACCCGGCGGCACCGGCGGACGATTGGGCGGAGACCAGGTTGGATTAATGACTTTATTAACGATGGTGAACCGGCCTTCCGGTGTTGGAGTGGCGATCTTTCCCACAGCCACAGGAAAACGACCCCATTCGATTTCGTTGGAATAAACAGTCATGGCAAGCGCGGGAATATTGATCTCCAATCGCCAACTTGCCTCTGCAAGAGCAGTATTGTGGAGCTGAAAACCCAAGAAAAAAAAGAACAACCCCAGCCCCAAAAGGCTTCTACCTTTAAGAACCATAGACAGCGGACCCTCCTCCTCGGGATAGGGTTCCGCTTAACTACAAAGCCTATTCAGAAATCGAAGTATTTCGAAGAAAAACGGCCTCCAACCGATAAATCATTGGAATAACAGGAAATTACGTCCTATTTCCTATATTATTCCGCGTCTTTCTCCTCTTTCCTCACCAACGATTGGATTAAACTCCCACGGGTTATGATCTGGTGTCCATAACGATCACGAAGTTGGTCCATTGCTTGATGGAGCGCCTCCCTTGAAGCGTTGTGTTCTTCCTCTTGAAAGAGCGACAGTTGATGATCTTCCCCACTTGTGAAATGGCTTAAACTAACCCCCAACAAGCGGAGGCGTTCGCCTCCCCAATCCGCCTCTTCCGCCAGCTCCAGCGCAACACGGTAAATCTCCTCTTCAAAACAGGTGGACTGTATCAATCTTCGACTACGGGTAATGGTTTTAAAGTTGGCATCTCTCATCTTCACCGTTACGGTTCGACCTGCGGTTCCTTCTTGCCGAACGCGTCGCGCCACGCGATCCGACAAGTCCAACAAGACGCCTCGCAGGACCTGGCGATCACCGATATCCTGTTGAAATGTAACTTCTTGGCCAATGCTCTTGGCTTCTTCCGGCGGAAGAACGGGCCGGTCGTCCTGCCCGAGGGCTAATCGGTGAAGATGCTCTCCCATATCGCCAAGGCGACTTCGAAGTCGGGCAACGGGAGTTCGAGCCAATGCGCCAATCGTTGGAATCCCCATGGATAAGAGGCGTTCTTCCGTTCGTGGACCCACACCCCATAGCCGCGCCACCGGAAGAGGGTCAAGGAATTCTTGGACCGCGTCCGAAGTTACCACCACAAACCCTCGGGGTTTCTCCAGATCCGATGCCAGCTTCGCCAGGAACTTATTGGGAGCGATACCCACCGAAGCGGTCAAGCCGATCTCTTCTTCAATGCGTTGCACCACCGCTCTGCCGATCGTCTCGGCCGAACCAAACAATGACTTGCATCCCGTGACATCCATAAAGGCTTCATCCACGGACAGCTGTTCCACCAGCGGCGTATACTCCTTCAGAATATTCATGATGGCTTCAGAGATCTGGCGATAGCGGCCCATCCGGCAAGGCACAAAGATTCCTTGGGGACAACGGCGAAGAGCCTCTCTGAGCGGCATCGCCGATCGCACCCCATAACGCCGCGCCTCGTAAGAGCATGTGGAGACCACACCCCGCGAATGGGGGTCGCCTCCAACGATCAGAGGCTTCCCTCGGTAAGCCGGTTGATCCCTCTGCTCAACTGCTGCAAAGAAAGCATCCATATCCATGTGGATAATCGACCGCAAATTAAACGCCCCCAGATCCTAGTGGTTGTTTACAGAGTGGTCGACTCACGAGTCGATCTTACATGATTCTTCTTCTCTATTTCTCCCTCACCCTTCTCATTCCCTCCACCACCAGTGAAAGGCCGTTGTCACCCATATCGGTCTGCCCCCAGACGAGCAGCGGCGTTTTCTCCATTAATAGGTGGCCGTACTTTCCCAAAACCTTTGGAAAGATAACCAGATCCGCAATGCCTGTTAAATCCTCCAACACCGCAAAGAGCATCCGTTCACCTCGGCGCGTTCGATGGCTCCGAACGCCGTCCACCAAACCGCAGAGAAGGGCCCGGGGTTTCTCCGTCTCTTTGAGTTCCTCCACGCGATCCATTGGAATCCCCTTTAAATCGTCCTCCACCATCTCCAACGGATGCTGTGTCAGATAATGCCCTAGAAGTTCCTTCTCCAGTTCTCCGCAAACACGTTCCGGGTACTCCTCCAGTTGGAACGGGGTCTCAACCTCTCTTAGTATCTCAGCTGCAAAAAGCGGTCTTTGATCCGGATGAGACCGCCTCGTTCGCGTCCAAAGCTGGCGAAGTTCAAACAACAATTGGGGTCGGCTCATTCCCCATCCGCTACAGGATCCGCATCGGATCAGATTCTCTACGGCGCGGCGTGTCAAGCTCTGTCGACGCGTTCGATCCAAGAGATCTGCTAGACCAACCATTTCTCCCCCTTGTTCTCGAGCCGTCAACAAGTGGCGCAGTCCTTTCTCCCCTAAATCGCGAACCATCACCAAACCCGCTCGGATATTCGTCCCTTCCGGTTGAAACAGGGCCTCGCTCCGATTGATATCCGGCAGCAAGACAGCAATCCCTTTCCGGCGCGTCTCCGCTAAATAACGGCCAAAACGCTCAGGAACCCCCCAATTCAAGGAGAGTAGCGCGGCATGGTAGGCCACGGGATAGTGGATCTTCAGATAGACCGTCCGATACGCCGTCAGGGCATACGCTGCGCTGTGGGCTTTGGCAAAGCCATAGTAGCCGAACTCCTGAATCAGGTCGAAGATAGCCTCAGCCGTCTCCACGGAAACTCCTCGTCCCTTAGACCGCTCAACAAAGGTGGAACGTTCTCTCCGCAGCGCCTGAGGATCCCGTTTGGAGACAGCCCGACGCAGAAGATCCGCCTGTCCCAAGGTGTATCCGGCAAGGACTCGCGCCACCTCCATCACTTGCTCTTGATAGAGAATGACACCGTAAGTCTCGGATAAAACCGGCTCCAGCAAAGGATGTGGATAGGTTGTGGGCTCCAATCCGTGACGCCGCCGGATATAGGTCTCCACCATGCCGCTGTTGATAGGTCCAGGTCGAAACAGAGCCAGAATAGCGACGATATCATGGAGATGTTCGGGTCGGTATTGACGGAGCAAACGGCGCATTCCGCCGCTTTCAAGCTGGAATGTGCCCACCGTATCCCCTCGGGACATGGCTTCATAAACTGCGGAATCGTCTAAGGGAATCTCCGATTCCCTTAGGATGATGCCATCCCGTTTCAAAGACTCCAATGCATCGTCAATCACCGTTAAGAAACGAAGACCCAGTAGATCCATCTTCAACAGCCCCATGGCCGCGACAACACCCATATCTGCCTGGGTAATGACCTCTTCTCCCCCGGCTTTTTGCAGAGCCAAGACATCCGTCAACGGCTCTTGGGTAATGACTACACCTGCTGCATGCTGCGTCATATGGCGAGGCAAACCCTCCAATGCCCGACCATACTCCAGCACAGTACCTAGTTCCGGATTCTCCGCCAACTCCATGAGGCGGGGCGATTCCGCCAAAGCTCTGTCAATGGTTGAAGCGTGAAAAGGAATAAGCTTGGCCGCATGGTCGATGGTATCGTAGGCCACGCCTAATGCCCGCCCAGCATCCCGAACCACCGCCCGTGGGCGCAACGTAACAAAGGCGCCGAGATGAGCCACGTGGTCCCGCCCGTATTTGCGGCGCACATACTCCAAGACCCTCGGACGCCCGCGATGACAGAGATCGATGTCGATATCCGGCATCCCTTGACGCTCAGGATTTAAAAATCGTTCGAATAACAGGCCGTACTCCAAAGGGTTAACCTCGGTTATGCCCAGAACAAAAGCGGTTAGACTCCCGACGCCGCTGCCCCGGCCCGGTCCCACGGGAATACCCTCCCGCCGGGCAAAGGCCGTAATATCCGCGACGATCAAAAAATATTCGGCCAACCCCATGCGGATGATGACCTCCAGCTCATACCGCAAGCGCCGGAGCGGAACCTCTCCGTCGAGGCCTCGCCGAGCCAATCCTTCCATCGCCTGCCGCATCAGATAATCCGCTGCAGTCTCACCCCCCGGTATGGGAAACTTAGGCAGACGAAGGCGGTTAAAGTCCAGCTTCACATGGCAAGCGTCGGCAATGTCTCCCGCTGCAACCAAGGCTTCGGGGTGGTCTAAGAATAGCGTCATCATCTCGTCCGTATTTTTCAGTTCATACTCCGCCCGCGTCAAGCGCAGGCGATCCCGTTGCTCTATGGTGCTAAGGGTCTGAACAGCCAGGAGCAGGTCATGGGCTTTTGCGTCCTCTTTCCTCAAGTAATGGACATCGTTGGTCGCCACGAGACGGCATCCCGTTCGCCGGGACAGCTCCGCCAAACCCTCCAGCACAGTCTCTTCTTCAGGAAGCCCATGCCGTTGCGCTTCGAGAAAGAAACCGTCCCTTCCAAAAATATCCATATAATCTCGGGTTCTCTGCTCCGCCGTCTCCAGCGATCCTCCAAGGATCCATTGGGGAATCTCCCCTTGGAGGCACCCGCTGAAGGCGATAAGTCCCTCCCCATGCTCGCACAACCACTCCCAACGAATCATGGGCTTGCGATGAAAACCATCCAGATGGCCGCGGGTAGCCAGACGCAGCAAATTGCGGTAGCCTTCCTCGTTCCGAGCCAGTACCGGCAGGTGGTAAGGGGACTTGCCATGGGGTCCGGGCTCCATATATAGCTCAGCGCCGAGGATAGGACGGAGGCCTTGCCGGGTCGCCTCACGGTAAAAAGGAACCAACCCGTAGACTCCGCCGTGATCTGTGACAGCCAAAGCCTCGAATTCAAGCTCCTTCGCTTTCTCCACCAATTGGGGCAGGCGGGCGCAACCGTCCAAGAGGGAATATTCGCTATGCACATGAAGATGGGCAAAGGCCATCCCAATTTCCTCCCATGGATTCTTCTACACCTATTGTCTCATTACGAACATATGTTCGTCAAGAGAAAGAAGATGGATCCCTTCGGAGGCTCTTCGGGAAAGAATAGATCCATGGGCAGACGGCAAGGATAGGTGAGATTCTTTGTTTCCTCAGGGATACAGAGATCACATGCTGAAAAAGGAACCTACGGTTCTCCCGTCGAATACACCTAAAAACTCTGGAAAACCATGGGTAATATCGAATTGATGCAAGCATTTTGGAAGGAGTCTTTCCCTTGGCCATTGACCTTCATCTCCATACCCAGGCCTCCGATGGGACATGGAGCCCACAGGAGATCGTTCAGGAAGTGATTAAAGCAGGCCTGACCGCCTTTGCTGTAACCGATCATGATGGGACCGATGCTCTGGCAGCAACAGCGGCAGAATCCACCAAAGCCGGTATCCCCTTCATACCCGGCGTCGAGATATCCTCCAGCTATAGCCCACAGATCGCCTTGCATATTCTCGGTTATGGCATCTATCCCGATGCGCCCGCCTTAAAAGATGTCTTGGACTTCAACCAAGGCGCATGGGAGAAGAGTGAAGAGGACTCCATCGTCAACTTAGCAAAACTCGGCATCAACGTCGCTCCCGAACGTTATGATCACTGGAAAACCAACCGACACCTCGGAGGATGGCCCCTATTGAATGTTTTGCAAGAGATGGGCGCCATTAAAGGTCTGAACGACTATTTTAGCATCTATTTTGGTCTGAACAAACCCGCCTACGTGGATATCATCTTCGTCTCTCCCGAAAAAGCCATTGAAGCCATTCAAAAAGCTGGCGGTGTGCCCGTTCTGGCCCATCCCGGGATATACAAAGAAGACGGCCGCTTATTACTGCGTGACCCAGGATTTATGGATCGTATCCTAGAATGGGGCATTGAAGGCATTGAGGCATTTAACAGCGCCCATGACCGTGAGATAACCCAAGAGCTCCTGGAGTTAGCGGATCGCCATAATCTTCTCGTAACCGGCGGTTCCGATTGTCATGGAGGTTTTGCTCCAGGGCGAAGCCTGGGCGTTCCGGAAGTCGATGATAGATATCTGGAACCCTTATGGGAAAGAATGAAAGAAAACCAAAGGAGAATACGATGAAGATCGGTTTTATCAGCGATACACATGGTTCGTTATCGGCCTGGCGTTTGGCCTATCCCTATCTTGCCGATAGCGACCTTATCCTTCACTGCGGCGATGTTTTATACCACGGACCGCGCAACCCATTGCCGGAGGGTTATGATCCCCAGGGATTAGTCGCCGAACTGAACGCTCTTGCCACACCCATGGTCATCGTCCGTGGAAACTGCGATGCCGACATCGACCAAATGCTGCTGGACTATCCTTTGGAATCGCCTTATGCCCATATCTTCACACCAAAAACCGCCATCCTGGCCCATCATGGTCACAATGAACCCGCCTTAAAGAAGATGTTCCCCCGTTATCAGCTGGTGGTCTCGGGCCATACCCATCTTCCAGGAATTCGCAAAGAAAGTTCCATAATCTATTTGAATCCGGGAAGCCCTTCGCTGCCGAAGAACGATCCGCGGATTCCCACCATTGCGCTGATGGATGGGGAACTTTTGACGCTCCTTGACATCCAAACCGGCCAATCTCTAGAGACAATGAACCTATAAAAGCAGGGCTTAACGCCCTGCTTAATTTTTTTAGTAGTCATCCATGTCAGCATCGGCTGACCACGTGAAGGATGAAAATGGGGCCAAACCCTCATCCCTTGCCCTTCTCCCAACACCTTGGGAGAAGGGGAACTGTCAAATTATTAAGCTTAATGTTTCGTCCTTCAGATTTGCCGTTTCCCCTCGCCCGATGGTTCGGGAGAGGGGTTAGGGGTGAGGGTGCTCCCAAAGGCATTTTCTAGGTAATTCTCCCCCTTCGGTACTTAAGCCATACCGCTGTTATGGCTCCCGATAGCCCACCCACTGCGAATAGGATCGCAACCAATCGCTGCGCCAGATCTAACAATCCCTCACTGGACCCCAATGAGCGGTAAAAATAGAATCCTGCCAGTATGAAAGCAGCCCATGTGGGAATCAGGATCAGCTGCCGCCATCGTTGGACCAGCCGAAACAAAAGATAAGTGGCTCCGGAGAAGATCATCGCCGACAAGAGCATGAGACCCATAAATCGTTCCATCGTTAACAAGCCCTCCCTATATGGAGTTATTATGCTCGCTTTGCGATGGAAGACTCCTTCTCGTCAACGAAATCGTCTTATCAAGCGCATAATGGCATAGGCCGTCTCTTCCAACATGGGCCCCGAACTCTCCATAGCGCTCTTTAACGGCATCGCATTTGTTACATTGCTAAACGCCGCATCAATGCCATGCTGGTAGATAACTTCATAACCCGGACCTAACCCCCCGGATAAACAGACCACCGGCACTCCATGGCGCTGAGCTATCTGAGCCAAACCCACTGGAACCTTGCCATAGGCGGTCTGGCCATCGGTACGGCCCTCACCGGTGATGAGCAGATCCGCCTCCCGCAACTCCTCTTCAAATTGGCAGGCGTCTGCAATGAGCTCAATGCCGGGTTTTAACTTCGCTCCCGCATAGGCCATGAGGCCGGCGCCTAGACCTCCGGCAGCACCGCTCCCAGGAACAGAGGGAATATCCTGATTGAAGGATCGTTGCAGCAGATCGGCATAATGAGCCATGCCCCGTTCCAATGTTTCGACCATCTCCGGTGTAGCGCCCTTCTGAGGTCCATAGACTCTTGTTGCGCCCTCTGGCCCTACCAAAGGGTTCTTGACATCGCAGGCAACCCAAAGTTCTACCCCATGAAGCCGCCGGTCCAAACCTCGACAATCGATGGCTTCAATCATCTCAAGATATCGTCCGCCTTGAACAGGAAGCTCCCTTCCGTCTCCGGCAAAAAATCGTACGCCTAATGCTCGCGCCATTCCAATCCCGCCATCATTGGTCGCACTGCCGCCAAGGCCGATGATGATTCGGCCACAGTTTGCATCCAAGGCAGCACGGATCAATTCCCCCACGCCGATCGTAGTGGTTACCAACGGATTGCGCTGATTGAGCGGAACGAGTCCAAGGCCAGCCGCAGCCGCTATCTCAATAACTGCTGTTCGTCCATGACCAAGTAATCCCAGGAAGGATGGGGTCTTCTCCCCCAATGGTCCCGTAACTTCCGTTGCAACAATACTGCCGCTTGTCGCTGAGGTAAGCGCCGCGACGGTCCCCTCACCCCCGTCGGCCATGGGAATCTTTCGAATGCCGATCGACGGATCTGCCCGTTGGATACCCTTCGCGATCCAATCCGCCACCTCAGCGGCGGTTAAATTATTCTTAAAGGAATCCGGAGCAACGATAACTTTCACTCCATAAACGCCTCCTTGAATCCAAAGGGATCTCGATATCGTTCGATCGCCATTCCCATAATGATGAAGTTATCTCCCCATATAAATAGCGGCTGCATCTTCCCGCCAAATGACTTCAAAAACTTCAAATCCGGCTTCTTTAAACAATCCCCCTTGCGTATCGAGGGTAAACGGTATATCAATATGATAGGTATGACCAGGATTTATCCGATTTTCTTTGAGACCCTCTTCGTACTCCCGCAGCAGGCGCTCTTCTTCCTCCGCCTCAACCACGTAGTCTCCTTCAATGTAACACCCGCCAGATCTCAACGAAGCTTTGATTCGGCCATATAACTCTCTTTTTTCATTGGGTCTCCAATGGTGCATCGTCATGACCGATATAACCACATCGTAATAACCTTCTTCAAAGGGCACCGTGAGATAGGAATCCTGGATCAGCGTTAATTGGGGAAGAAATTCGGCATACTTCTCGGCTAGGATCTTCAACATCTCTCCCGAGAGATCCACCGCTGTCACCTGCGCGTTTGGCGCTTTACGAAATATGGCGTCAAGCTCCAATCCCGTCCCACAACCCAGATCCAAGATGCGAATCGGTTTCATCGTCGGTTGAATGGGCTTTGCGACCTCACTATAGAAAAAGTCAAAGGACCGCACCACCGTCCTCATGTGATCATCGTAAATGTTAGCTCTCAGATCAAAGAAGTCCGCCATCTTTTCCGGCGCGTTGTTCGGATCATGCGACAACGTATTATCATTCCTTTCAGCAAAGTTCCCTCTTCCATGCCTCCCGTAAAAACCACCCCACTCCCAGATGATTTTCTTCACAGTTTCGGCAATAATTCAATTTATCCTTTATTTAGCATTGGTTTGTGTGGATTTTTACCCAAGTATGAACTCTGAGCCTAATGGGGAGAATGATGGAAAAAGGAGTGAACCGCATGGATCTAAAACGCGCTAAGGCCATTATGAAATCCCCCGAAACCGTCAGCGTTTATGTGCAGGACACACCGGTCTGGATTGAAACCGTTGACGACGCCAATGATCAGGCGGAAGTCCGGATGTTGGAAACCGGCGAACAGATGGAGGTTCCCGTCGCCGCTCTGGTTGAAAGCGAAGAATCCTGGGAAGAGTAGCCAAGTCTGTTCTTGATCAACTTAAGGATGTGGTCTTTGTGGATATCAAAAGAGCCAAGGAGATCATTGAATCCCCCGGAGTCATCGGCGTGCATTACCAAGACACGCCGGTTTGGCTCAAAGCCGTTAATATGAATGAGCAGACGGTGAAAGTCACCCGGCTCCCCAATAACGAAACGATGGAAGTCCCTGTTGCGTCACTCTTCGAAGATGATCGGGCAAAATACCAGGAATAGGGGTCAAAAAATCGCAAAAACCCTCACAGGAGGGTTTTTTTACTATATAAGTTTTGCAGTCGTCGGCAGGAAGATATCTCTCGAAGTCAGAATATTATTGACAAAATGCAACGTACCCAACCCTTATCCGAACGGAGGTCATTCCTTGCGTTTTCTCCGTATGTTATGCTCTATCGTCATCGCCATGCTCTTACTAACCTCGTGCCGTTCTCCGCGCCGGGTCGATCGGGGCTTTTACTATTGGAAGTCCCATGTCAATCTGAACTCGGACGATCTGCGAACCTTCAACAAACTCAATGTCAAACGGATCTATATAAAACTCTTCGATGTGGTATGGAACGAGGAACAACGCCAAGCTGTTCCCGTGGCCGAGGCTCGTTTCGCAACCCGAATTCCTCGGGATTTTGCTGTTATCCCTACGGTCTATATCACCAATGAGACGTTGAAGAAATTATCATCGGAGGATATGCCACATTTGGCTGGGAGAATACGGCACAAAGTTTTGTCTATCATGAATAACGCCGGGATTTATGATCCCGACGAGTTTCAAGTCGACTGCGACTGGACGCTGCAGACACGGGAAAAATACTTTGAACTCCTGCGTTCGCTCCGTAAAGATCTTGGGACAGCAATACACCTTACCGCCACGATCCGACTTCATCAGATCAAATATATGGAACGAACCGGCATCCCCCCAGTCGACCGGGGTATCTTAATGGCCTATAATCTGGAATCCCCCGCCGATCTGAGGACAAAAAATTCCATTATTCACTTCGAGACCGCCAAAGCTTACCTTGACAGACTGGGGGATTACCCCCTACCCCTGGAGATTGCATTGCCCCTTTATTCCCTCGGAGCGGTCTTTCAAGGCGACCGTTTGATGGGATTGATCGCCGATCTAACCAGCGCGGAATTGGAGAAAAGCCCTGACTTTGTCCCATCCGGTTCCCATCGCTATCGTGCGATGAGCAACACCTACCTTCGCGGCGTACCCGTTTATAAAAACGACCACATTCGCATCGATGAAAGCGACATCCAAGAGACGCTCAAAGTCGCGACCTACATCAGCCAGCGACTCTCCACCCCGCATACGCGGGTCATACTCTTCGATTATAATCCACAACGCATAAGGGAGGTTCACCATGCGCCATTGGAAGCTCTTTATCGTTCTCTGCGTTAGCCTCTTTGGCATAACGCAACTTCCGCAGCCTAATGCCTTGGGCTGTGGATTCTATCCCTATGAGACGGTCCGCGCCCATGAATTGGCGCCGTCCCACATCTCGTTCTTTCCATCGGATATTGGAGGGGATCCGCGACTAGCCCGCTACACCTTTGTTACACATCCTGAGAGCCTGTGGGAGACGGAAAACCTTCCCTCCAACGAAGAATCTCAACCCGGTTTGAAGGAGACTAACCTGCAGGAGTGGCGGATCTTTTTAATGAATCAAGTCTCTTTGGAAGCCATCGAAGATTTAATCTACCGTTCTGAGCTGCTCTCGCTAGAGCATGCCCGACATCGGATTGCACAAGGCACTCCGCTCCCAAAACACTCCAATGCCATGTTGTTACATATTCAAGCCACCAAACAACTCCCCGTCCTGGACTACATCATCTATGCCAAACGTTGTGAACCCTTTGCCGTATACGATGATGATCCCTGGAACTTCACCGAAACCATGGCGAAGCGGCGGGATCCCTTAGCGATGAAAGGTCTTATGGAACAGGGATTATCCCTGTATTCCAAGACCGCCTCTCCCTTCCTTAAGCTGCGTTACGGCTATCAGATTACGCGCCTGGCCCATTATGCCGGGTTATATGGCGATTGCATCCGTTCTTATGATAGATTGATTGCCGGTCTAAACGTCACAAGTGTCTACCGATATCAAGCCATGCGTCACAAAGCGGCTGCCCACAAGAGGCTCGGTCAACGGGCTGAAGCTTTAGTCCTTATCTCACTCGTCTTCGATCAGTCCAATCCATTAATGGACGAAGCCTACCGTGAATTCTTCCGCCCCACCCCTGAAGAGTGGTCCAAAGCATTGCAAAGCAGCGGTCACCCTCACCGCCAAGGCACACTCTGGCTCCTCCTTTCCTTACGGGAACAGGAACGGATAAACCTAGAGCCTCTTCAAGCTCTTTATCAATTGGAACCCCGGTCGCTTCGCCTAGAGTCCCTGCTCATTCGCGGGGTTAATATCATCGAGAAGAATTTAGTGGATACGGATGTCTTTCACGGAAACACACCCATGGCTGCTGAAAAATCAGCCTACATCCAAGATTTTATCGCTTTTCTCCAAAGCGTCGACAAGAGCCGGGTCCGCCAACCCGCCCTTTGGCACATAGCCGAAGGTTACCTCCAACTTTTATTGAAGAATTACACGTCCGCCCATGCCGCGATCGATCAAGTCGAAACCCTCACCCATGATGATCGCCTAACGGGATTGGCTTATGACCTCAAGAGCCTCATCGCATTGGCACAGGCCAAAAAGATCTCAGCCAAACTGGAGGATACCCTGCTTCCGACCATCCAACGCTATCGTGTCAATGATCCCAGCGCTAATCGGGGCATCATCACCCGTTCCTATCTCATGGTCATGGCCCAGAAATACTTTCAGAACGGACAATTCGCAAAAGGGTATAGCTGCATCAGCCGCACCGGCTATGCCAATCTCGCCGAATCGTTATTGATCGCTACGGCCAGTCCAAAGGATCTGGATCGGCTGATGGCTTTTATGAACAATAAAGCAAAATCGCCCTTTGATACCTTTATCAACCAGGAACCGCTCTATTCCCTCGATGATGTCTTAGCTGTACGTGGCACTAAGCTCATTAGCGAGGACCGTTTTCATGAGGCACTGGATCGCTTAGCACAGGTCAGTCCCGACTATTGGAACGACCCATTATATCCCATCGCCACAAATTTTAAAAAAAGCCGCTATAACGCCCGAACCGGCCTATACGACTATCCCGAGGGAGGCTTCCGCCAATATACAAAGGTCCAGTTCGTCCATGGCATCGTGAGCCTGCTGGACCTGGCGGCGAAAGAGCCCCAGGCCGCGGATCAATGTTATTATCAGATCGCCAATGCATTCTTTCATACCGCAGGTTGGAGCTACTTTGACCTTCGTTGGCCCCGCGGCGTATGGTTCGAAGGTTCGAAAACCAACCCCAAGTATCCATTCAATAACGAAAAGTTGAATCGAGATCTCCAAATCGTCCACCCGTTCAATCCACCATGGACCCATCGGCAGATCGCATGGAAATATTACGAGAAAGCGAGGAGCATCACAAAGAACAAGGAATTGGCGGCCGAATGCGCCTTTTTAGCGGCGGCCTGTCAGACCCAGTTCGCCCGCCAAGAAGCTTTTATACCCAAAGGCCAAGGCCTAACCTTTTACTATGATCTCCTTCGAACAAAATATGCCGACACCGCCTATTACCGGGATGTGGTAAAGGAGTGCTCGACGTTCATGGACTATCTGGGGAATCGGTAAAGGTGTCTTGTGATAGTTCAGAGGGTAAACCTCACCCCGTTCCCCTCTCCGGCGCGGAGAGGGGACTTTGTCTATTCCAGAGGTCTTGAGGACTTGTTGAGCCCTCGTTCAATCAACCCAATGGTTCGAGCTCCTTGACTTTTCGCATCTTCGCAACGAAGAATCCTTCATAAAGCTCGGATGGGAGGATGGTCAATCCTTTGCCCCCGTTTTCGAACCGAACTTCCAATGTATGCGCGCCCGTAATCTTCAAGTCAACCTGCTCAACGGTTAAGAACTCCGCGTACTTCTCCGCCGCCCAGTTCACAATCGCTTCATTCTCCTGGCGCATCAACGTACAAGTGGAATAGACCAGGGTTCCCCCGGGCTTTAAGGCCCAAAGGGCTGTTCGCAACAGCTTCTTTTGCTCGTTGGCCAATTGATTGACAGTCCGCATCGACCAATATCGATAGGTCTGGGAGTTGCCCAAGGCAAAGAGCCCAACCCCGCTGCACGGCGCATCCAAGAGCACAGCGTCGAAGAATGAACCCCACTGTTCTTCCAAGCGTTTACCATCCCCCACGCGGACCTCAACCATGCTGGCCCCTTGCCGCTCCACATTGAACTTAAGCCGTTCCGCCCGGATCCCATTCAATTCATTGGCCAGGATAAAACCGTCATTGTCCATCAGAGCCGCCAGCTGTGTGCTTTTCCCCCCAGGAGCAGCGGTTAGATCAAGAACCTTCGATCCCAGTCGAGGAGCCACCACCAATGGCGGAATCATGCTGGATAGGCTCTGTAGATAGATATCACCATTTTGGTAAAGTTCGTGAGACTCCAGGTCTTTCTCCCGACAGTTGCGGATGATCAACGCATCCTCATACCAGAGCACCCGCTCAAACCGGATGTTGTCCCGCCGAAAACGCTCCATTACTGTGCGAACATCGGTCTTAATCCGATTGATGCGAAGCGTAACGGGCCGTTCTTCCATGAAACCGTTGAAGATCCGTTGCGCGTCTTTGGGTTCGTATTGTTCGGAGACGGCGTCAAGAAACTCTTGCGGAAGCCGTTGTTGAAGTTTTTTATGGGATTTCATAATCCACCTCTTTTTCCGACTGTTCGCCTGAACCCATCTTACTGGAAGTACTCCACACCGGCCTCGAAGAGCCGCTGATCCTTCTCCCCATAAATATTCTTTGCCACGTGGTTTCCAATCCGTTCCGAGTGGCCCATCTTCCCAAAGACTCTCCCATCGGGGCTGGTGATTCCTTCAATGGCCAGCATGGAACCGTTGGGATTATAGGGCATTTCATGGGTGGGGTTACCGCCTAAGTCCACATACTCGGTGGCGATCTGCCCGTTTTGCCCCAGCTTTTGCAAGACTTCCGGGTTTGCCACAAAGCGTCCCTCACCATGAGAGACAGGGATCATATGGAGATCGCCGGGCTCCACCTTGGCCAGCCACGGGGAGAGCGTGGAGACAACCCGTGTCTGAACCATACACGAGACATGGCGTCCAATGGTATTAAAGGTCAACGTTGGACAGTCCTCGGTCATCTCTCGGATCTCGCCATAGGGTACCAACCCGAGCTTGATCAGGGCTTGGAAACCATTGCAGATCCCGAGCATCAGGCCATCCCGTTCTTTCAAGAGTCCCATAACCGCCTCTTGAATTCGGGGGTTCCTGAAGACAGTAGCGATAAACTTTCCGGAGCCCTCCGGTTCATCACCAGCGCTGAAACCGCCGGGAAGCATCACTATCTGAGCAGCATCAATCCGCTCCGCCATAACTCGGACGGAGGCCTCCACATGTTCCGGGGTGAGATTTCGTAAGACCACGGTATCCACACGAGCTCCCGCCTGCTCAAACCGTCTGGCTGTATCGATCTCACAGTTGGTGCCAGGGAAGACGGGAATGAAGACGGTGGGCTTTGCCACTCGGATTCTAGGTTTATCGTTATGACGTTGGGCAAAGAGTATTGTATTGACGGGTTTTTCATCGGCCGCCGCATCGGTCGGGAAGACTTTCTCCAGAGGCGCGCTCCACGTTTGATATGCCGCCTCCAGATCGATGGCGACATTTCGAATGGAGAGGGAAGGCTCTTCCTGTGTTTTGCCCAATCCACGCCAGGTTAGATCGCCCAACAACTCCCCGAGCTCTTCAGAACCCTCGATCTCGATGACCAGCGAACCGTAATTGGGTTTAAAGAGATCGTCATTGGATAAGTCATCGGTGAACTTCACCCCGAGGTTATTGCCGAAGGCCATCTTGCTGACCGTAGCAGCCGCCCCGCCCTCCCCAACTGTGCTGGCTGAGAGGATCTTACCGGCCTGCATCAGCCCATGAAGCTTAACGTAGTTCTTTTCCAGTTGGGCGAAGTCCGGCAGGTCCTTAGCATCCCTTTCCAACGGAATAAGGACGATATGACTGCCCACAACCTTAAATTCCGGAGAGACCGCCTTAGTAACATCCATCACATCAAGGGCGAAGGCCACCAAGGTTGGCGGGACATTCATCTCTTTAAAGGTCCCGGACATACTGTCCTTGCCGCCGATGGCAGGCACGCTTAAGCGGGTTTGCGCCAGATATGATCCCAGTAATGCGCTGAAGGGTTTTCCCCAACGGCGACGGTCCGTCCCTAGTTTTTCAAAGTATTCTTGCAGCGTTAAACGACTACGCCGGTAGTCTCCGCCCAGTGCTGTAATCTTCGCCAAGGCATCGGTGATGGCGTAGACAGCGCCATGAAACGGGCTCCAGTCCGAGAGATGGGGATTGAAGCCATAGGTCATGGCGGTTCCCGTCGGGGTATCGCCATGGGTCACAGGAAGCTTAGCCACCATGCCGTCGACGGGTGTGCGTTGTCGTGTGCCGCCGAAGGGCAGAAAGACCGACCCGGCCCCGATGGTGCTGTCGAATCGTTCGATGAGCCCGCGTTGGCTGCAGACATTGAGCCGACCGAGATTAGCCAGCCAAGCGGCACGAAGATCGTCTCCGGCCTCCTCCACTTCCAGCGGGAGCTTGTTCAGGTAATTGGCAGCCGGATCCGCCGCTCCGACAGTGATGGGGGCCGTCTGTTTGGCTCCGTTGGTATTTAGGAATTCCCGTTTGATATCGACGATGGCTTTGCCCCGCCAAAGCATGCGGAGGCGTCCCGAATCGGTCACCACGGCTACCTGCGTCGCTTCGAGGTTCTCCGCTTCCGCCGCGCCAATAAACCGCTCCCGATCAGCGGAGGAAATGACCACCGCCATGCGCTCCTGCGACTCGGAGATAGCCAGTTCCGTTCCGTCCAACCCCTCATACTTCTTGGGCACCGCGTCCAGATCGATATCCAGACTGTCGGCCAGTTCGCCGATGGCCACCGAGACGCCGCCGGCGCCAAAGTCGTTGCAACGCTTTATCATACGGCTAACTTCCGGAACACGGAAAAGCCGCTGTAGTTTTCGCTCCGTCGGCGGGTTGCCCTTTTGCACTTCCGCGCCGCAGGTGGCCAGAGAATCCTCGGTGTGCTCTTTGGATGATCCGGTGGCCCCGCCGCAACCGTCTCGTCCAGTCCGACCACCGAGGAGAATGATAAGATCCCCGGCTTGCGGGCGTTCCCGCACCACGTTCTCCATGGGAGCCGCACCGACCACTGCGCCGATCTCTAAACGTTTCGCCACATATCCACTGTGATAGACCTCCGCCACCTGTCCGGTGGCCAGGCCGATCTGATTGCCATAGGAACTGAAGCCCGACGCCGCACCCGTTGTAATCTTGCGCTGAGGCAACTTCCCGGGAATGGTCTCCGCCACTGGAGTTCGGGGATCGCCGCACCCGGTGACCCGCATGGCATGATAGACATAGGATCGACCCGAGAGAGGATCGCGAATGGCTCCGCCGAGACAGGTGGCTGCGCCGCCGAAGGGCTCGATCTCCGTGGGATGGTTGTGGGTTTCATTCTTGAACATCACCAGCCATGCTTCGGGCTGACCGTCGACCATGGCAGTCACCCGGATGCTGCACGCGTTGATCTCTTCCGATTCGTCAAGATCCTTCAGACGGCCTTGGTCCCGCAGCTCCTTCATGGCCAATGTCGCCAGATCCATCAGGCAGACGGGCTTATCCCGGTCGCCATAAATCTGCTTCCGTGCCTGAAGATAACCGTTGTAAGCCTGCTTCAAGGCATCGGTATATGGACCCTCGTCAAACTCCACATCAACGATCTCCGTAAGAAACGTAGTGTGTCTACAGTGATCCGACCAATAGGTATCCAAGACCCTAATCTCCGTCAACGACGGCTCACGCTGCGCATCGTCGCGGAAATAGATCTGAGTTACCCGCAGATCCGCCAAGGACATGGCAAGACCCAGGTCCTCCCGGAGCCTGTCCAGATCATCTTCGCTCATCGTGCAAAATCCATCGATCACCGCCACATCAGCAGGACAGTCCACGGTCAACTCAAGAGTGACGGGCTTTTCCAACGAGGCTTCGCGGGACTCAAGAGGGTTGATGCAGTAACCTTTGGCTTGCTGAAAATCCTCTTCCGATACGTCTCCGGCGAGGATGATCAATTTCGCGCAACGAATCAACGGCCGCTCCCGTTGGGCCAAGATCTGGATGCACTGAGCCGCGGAATCCGCCCGCTGATCGTATTGTCCCGGCAGATATTCTACGGCAATTACCCGAACACCCCGAGGCATCGGGAATGTCTCATCACAGACCGTATCCACCGGCGGTTCAGCAAAGATGGTTCGGCGAGTTTGTTGATACTCCGCATCGGTGATTCCTTCGATGTCGTAGCGATAAATGATCCGTACACTCTCTAGGGATGTTAATCCCAAGAACTTTTTCAGATCTTTAAAGAGCAGTTGCGCTTCGACGTCAAAACCCGGTTTCTTCTCCACATAGACGCGGCGGACATCGGCCATGATGATCCCCTCACTTTTTTATAATGAATGACGATTGATGAATTACGAATGCTGAATTACAAATGTTCGTACGTCGACTTTCAAGTCGACCCTACGCGTATTCTTTCATCTTCGATTATACTATGATAAAATGGATTAGGAAAATTAATATTACTTATGTTTGATATAAGAGGTGTTAATCCATGGACATCGACTTCGAGCTCTATAAGGTCTTCTTTCATGCGGCCCATGAGAATAATTTCTCGGCGGCCGCCAGAAAACTACACATCTCCCAATCCGCAGTCAGCCAACACATCAAGAATCTCGAGGGGAAACTCGGCGTCAGCCTGTTTCTTCGAAAGGGCAAAGAATTAGCCCTCACACGGGAGGGTCAATGGCTTTATAGCCATGTCCAACAGGCTTATAACTTACTGAAGACGGCTGAAGCCAAGATGGATGAGTTTCTAAACCTTCAGGCGGGGGAGATTCGGATTGGAGCCAGCGATACGGTCTGCCGTTATTTCCTCCTCCCTTTCCTGCAACGATTCAATAAGGCCTATCCCAAGATTAAAATCCGGTTCGTCAATCGGACCTCTTCCCAGATACGAAAGGTTTTAACCGATGGCGGCATCGATTTTGGCGTCGTGACCCTCCGTCCAGGCGAAGCCGGACCTGGGATTATACCCGTTGCTGTCGTCCATGATATCTTTGTGGCCTCGCCAGAAAAGTTTCCCCAGTTGAAGAGGGCCGAACCGACCCTCGATGATTTAGCCCAATACCCCATTCTGCTTCTCGAGCAATCTAGCGCTTCCCGGCAGAATTTCGACGCATTTTTAAAGGCAAGAGGCAAAACCTTGTCTCCCGAGTTTGAACTAGAGAGTATGGATCTCTTAGTGGAGTTTGCCCGGATCGGTCTTGGTATCTCCTATGTTTTAAAGGACAGCGTCGATGATCTTCTCGCCGATGGAACTCTGATCGAAGTTCCGGTGAAAGACCCGCTCCCCTCAAGGACGCTGGGAATCGTTACACCCCATGGAATTCCCTTGTCCGAAGCTGCAAAACGCTTTATCGCGCTAGCAAAAACAGAAACAAACGATTGAAGATTAAACCAAGAGCCCGGCCAATGACCGGGCTCTTGGTTTGTCGAAAACTCAAATTTCCCTTCCGGATCCTTTTCCTTCAATTGTTTCCCTATTCGTACCGACCGTTGGTGGAAACAATCTCCCCGCAAACCAATGTCCACCGGCTAAGTTGAGCACGATTACAATAAAGATGATCGGCATCATCACCCTGACCTTTGACCAATCCACGTAGGCTATGCGACCAAAGATCGTCAGGACATACGCGCCATAGATTCCCGAGAGAACGCCAAAGAGCAATCCCGGAACATAACGCTTAAGATAGATGGCTTGCACCCCATGGATCAGCAGATGGATCAAGTATGCTACAACTACCGCTGCAAAGAAATCAAAGAGGGCCATTTCGACGATGATTAGGGTCGCTAGCGCAATGAGAATAAACTCCTCCATGATAATGGCAGTGTAAACAGGGGTGGTTGCATGCATAAGCTTATCCACCATCGGTTTTGTCCACTTCGGAACGCCCTGCTCTAGGAGAGCACGGTGACGCCCAAGCCATCGTTCCATGGTAAGTATCTCTTCAAATTCATGGAGTGTAAACGCAACAAGAAACAACCAGATATACGACTCCAACATCATCGCGCTCGCCTCGGTCTGTTTATAGTAGTCGGCCACCCCAGTCGAGCTGGGGCATGAAAGCATTAAAATGAGGCCAAACCCTCATCCCTATCCCTTCTCCCAACACATTGGGAGAAGGGAAGCTGTCAAATTATTAAGCTTTATGTCTTGTCCTTCGGATTTGCTTTTCCCCCTCGCCCGATGGTTCGGGAGAGGGGTTAGGGGTTAGGGGTGAGGGTGCTGACAACGGCATCTATACTGTTCGCCCTACGCCTCTTCCGAAGCACTCCACGCTGGGATAAAGCGTCGGAACGGGTTTTTGCCTGAAGCAAACCGGATATAGTTGATACCCCCGCGCACCAGCTCATCCAGGAGCACCGTTAGGTACATTCCCATCAATCCCATGGACAAACCAAAGATCAGCAAAAAGGAAACACCAATAACGAAGCTGGTCCCAAAGATCTGGGAATACATCATCCACTTGGTATCCCCGGTTCCTCGAATACAATGTCCCATAATCACATTGACGGCCTGAAGCTGAATGGTGATCGCTGCAACGCGCAGAAGTGGAATCGCTCGTGTGATAACTTCCGGATCGGATGTAAAGATTCCAGCCAATGTCTTTGGAAAGATCATGAACAGAAGACCAAAAAAGGCTGTGGTCATCAGGGACATCCGTTGACATTGCATACCAACGGCTATGGCTTTATCCGGCCTTTTTTCTCCCCAGTACTGTCCAACCAGTGTCATCGCAGCCTTGGCGATCCCAAGGTAGATAAAGAGAGCTAGAAGCTGAATCCCATGCACCAATGAGAAGATACCGATGGCCATCCCATCAATTCGATTGAGCAACCACGCCATGACCATCTGACCCGTCGACCAAAGCAGCGATTCGAGCCCGCTGGGAAGTCCAACTTTAAGAGAGGCCCAGTATAGCATCCAATTGGGTTTTGCCATCTCCCGCCAAGTAAGCTGAAAGGGTAATACGCCGCGCATAATGAGAACCGTCACAAGTATCCCCAAGGAACCTAAGACGCTGGAAATCGTCGTTGCCCACGCGCCGCCCGCCAATCCCATGGCGGGAAAACCCAGTTTGCCAAAGATCATCACCCAGTCCAACCCAATATTTAAAACGCTTTTGACGATCCCAAAGATCATAATCGGCCGGGTAACCCCTACCCCCTGCAGAATCGCAACGACCGAAACATCGATACCGAGAAAGATTAAAGAAATCGAGAGAATCTTGACGTAAACGACAGCATCGCGTAGAATCGTCCCCTCAGCCCCAAAGAGCGTTAAGATACTCTCTCCCCCCAAAAACCAGACCAGAAACATGCCCGTGGAAATCAGCGTGGAAAAGAGAAATGACGATTCCCCGAGGATTTGTGCTCGCTTAATATCCTTCGCCCCGATATTTTGAGCGATCAATACCGTCAACCCGGTGCTCAAGGAGAAAAAGAAAAAGAGCAAAGTGGTGTAAGGTACCATCACGTTTCCGATGGCCGATAAATAACTGGAATCCAGGTTTCCTAGGAAGGCTCGATCCGTTAGGATCATGAGATGTTGAATGATACTTTGGATGATTATCGGTATGGCAATCGCCATGATTAAGCTGCGCCGCTCTTTGATTATGTCCATTGGGGTACCTCCAATATAAAGTGAAAAGGGAGAAGAGAGAAGGGAAACATCTCTGATGACAGCATCGCATTTGCCGTTTTTTACTTATTCTTTATATGATAACATTATTTAGGGAATGGAACTTTGAACATCTTGTTAACAAATTTTGTCACAAAACCCTCAGACTTTTGGGTCATTTCGGAGGAAACAGGTACAAAGCAACGAATTTCCTAAATATAACTTCCACATATATTGATCAATACAACGTTACGGAGGTATTCCCATGGCATTTGCCATTCAAAGACTGAAGGATTTTCAAGAAGGCGCTGCGATCATCCGGGACGCCTTTATCACCGTGGCAACGGATCTCCATCTCACCGAAGAAAATGCGCCGTCAAACCCTGCCTTCATGGGTTCGGAGATCCTTGCCCAAATGGATGAAAAGGGCGTTGAATTGTATATGGCCTATGAAGATGGCCAACCCATCGGATTTGTCGCTTTGGAGCAGGCAAACCCCAGGACCGGTTACCTGGAGAAGTTGGCTGTGCTTCCCGAGCACCGGCATAAGGGATATGGAGAGAAGTTGGTGGAGTTCGTCGTAGACCGCGCCCGATCGTTGGGGATCGAACGCATCTCCATCGGAATCATCAACGAAAACGTCGTTTTGAAGGATTGGTATCTCCGCCTCGGGTTTAAAGAAACCGGCACAAAGCGCTTTAGTCATCTGCCCTTTGAGGTATGTTTTATGGAAAAGATGACGAAATAATCCTCTAGGAGGGTTTCCCATGATCAATATCGGAATTTTCCTATTCAATGACATCGAATTACTGGATTTCGCTGGTCCATACGAAGTCTTTTCGGTCACTTCGGAGTTGAATCAGTACGAATTATTCCAGGTCTTCACCATCACGCAGGACGGCTCTTCGATAAAAAGCGTTAATGGATTGAAGGTTATACCCGATTATAGTTTCTCAAACCATCCGCCCATTGATCTTCTGATCATTCCCGGAGGGGTAGGCACCCGGAACGAGATGGAAAAGGAGCCGGTTTTGAACTGGATACGACAAAACCACGAAAGCGCAGAGATTACGCTCTCGGTATGTTCCGGCGCCATCCTATTGGGGAAACTCGGCCTCCTCGACCATCTGGAATCCGTCACCCACCACGAAGTCATCTCCCACTTAAGGGAGATTGCGCCGGAGACCCTCATCAATCCAGAGAAAAGGTTCATCGACAACGGTAGAATCATGACCTCCGCCGGCATCTCAGCCGGTATCGATCTCTCCCTCCATGTGGTGGAGAAGTTGTATGGAGTGGAGATTAGGAATAAGACCGTCACTTACATGGAGTATGGGGATTGGGAAAATATTGATATGCCTCCGGAAAGCGGTGATTAACAATTGGAATACCAAACGTACATTGAGGTCAATTTCCTATCGGAGAATCATCTAGCGAAGAAAAACTGGGAAGCGTTGGGGTACACGACCTTTCGGGAACAAGCAAGAAAGAAAATCTAAGGTGTATGCATGGACGCCATGGAATATAGTTCGGAGGGAGGAAAGTTTTTTTGGCCCAACAATTCAGTAGCAAAAAACCTCTCCATCACGACACCGTCTCCTATGACGCCTACGAAACGATGGCGGAGTATTACTTTAGAGAAGTCGACCGAAAGCCCTTTAACGCTGATTACGAAAGGCCGGCCACCTTGTCCCTCTTGCCCGATGTCAATGGCAGAAAGGTCCTGGACGCGGGCTGCGCGGCGGGCTGGTATACGGAGTGGCTGATCCGTCATGGCGCTAACGTAACCGCCATCGATTTTAGTCCTGCAATGATTCGCATGACCCGACAACGCGTCGGAGATAAGGCCGAAGTGATCCAGGCGGACTTAAATGAGCCCTTGGACTTTCTGGAAGACCAATCCTTCGATCTCATCCTCTCCTCCCTCACCCTGCATTACCTCAAGGATTGGCAACCCGTAATGAATGAGTTTCGTCGCATATTAAAACCCGGAGGCAACTTCGTCTTCTCCGTCCACCATCCCTTCATGGATTTCACCTATTTTAACAGGGAAAACTACTTCCTCACCGAACTCCTGGAGGACGAGTGGGGGACCACTATGGGTAAGGTTAAGGTCCAGTTCTACCGTCGACCCATCCAAGCCATCCTCTCCCCCGTCCTGGACGCCGGTTTCGTCATCGAAAAGGTACTGGAGCCCATGCCGACTAAAGCATTCGAGCTGGCGCAACCCACGATCTATGAGAGGCTGACAAAGCGGCCGCAGTTCTTCTTCGTGAAGGCGAGGAAAGAAACTTGATTCAAGAGGATCCTTTTCAATTCTGTTGAAGGAAAATACTGTAACATCGCGAACTCTTCGCATAAGGACCATTGGCCGAGACCGTTTGGCCGCAGCATCTCAGGATAGGCATCGACGAGAAAGCGCCAAAGGGCGCTTTTGTTGTTTTGCGGCTAACTTATAAGAGGATCCTACAGGAAAACCTTCTTCATAAGGGGTTCAGAAATGAAAACAAACAATCTAGATCGTTGTTTTGGTTGCGGGAAGGATAACCCCATTGGATTGCGTCTAGAGACCACCTATATTGGCGAAAGATCGCAGATTGAATTTGAAGTGGAATCCAATTATTGCGGTTATCCTGGACTCTTGCACGGCGGCGTCATCGCCTTGCTCATCGATGAGGTTATGTTTCACGCTGTCGCAACGCTAGGAATTGAGACCGTAACGGTAAATATGAATATCGATTACAAGAACGCTGCGCTCGAAGGTCATCATCTCATATGTGAGGCGTGGATCGTTCACCGTGACGGACGAAAGATCGATGTCTTTGCCAATATCATCGACAGGGCAACGGGAAGAATCATCGCCGAAGGAAAAGGGAGATACGTGGAAGTTGATCTGCAGAAGATCTTGCAAGGATGAATCATAGAATACATCATAGGTGAGATCTTAGAAGCGATAAGAAATAAGCGAGGTGCCGTCAATGAAAACCGTCGTTCTCTACCGTTCAAAATCAGGTTTTGTCAAACGTTACGCCGAATGGATCGCCGAGGCGCTCCAGGCTGACCTCTTTGAAGCTTCCAAGTTCAACCCCAAACTGCTCAACGTTTACGACACCATCATCTACGGCGGAGGTCTCTATGCCGTCGGCATCAACGGCGTGAAGCTGATCAAAGATAACCTCCGTAAGCTTCAGGGAAAAAAGGTGATCGTCTTTGCCACCGGCGCATCCTACAGCACTGAGAAAGTTTACAATGAAGTCCGGGATAAAAACTTCACCGAAGCAGAGCAAAAGCAGATTCGCTTCTTCTATATGCAAGGCGGATTCGACTTCAATAAAATGAAGCCCATCGACAAAGTGCTGATGTCGATGATGAAACGGATGCTCAAAGGAAAGAAAGATCGCACCCCCGAAGACGATGAGTTTCTTGCCGCCTACGATCAGCCCACGGATTTTACCGCGAAAGAGAAGATCGAAGATCTCCTGGCCTATGCCCGTTCGGAGGCATAACCTAAGAAATCTCGTTCCGCTTCTTTTTCCGTGGTCCGTAACATATGCTTTATCATAAAGGATATCAAGGTCAGGGATCGTTTCGAAACCTTTCATCCATGGATCATAATAATCCAAGGAGATGATGGAATGGATGAACCCAAAGGGTCGAACACCCACGAGGAGCTATTATCGGAGATTCGAAGGCTGAACCAGAATCTGGAGCAACTCCGAAATGAAGTTCGAGATCAATTCTCCGAGTTGAAGCCCTGCTATGAGGATTTATCCAAGGAGATAAAGAACCTCACCGTCCAGAACTGCCAGGATCACCACCTGCTTTTGCAGATGATCCGCCGCTCCCGGCTGCGCCCGACTCCGTAAGTGGAACGAAGCGCTTCGTCCAAAATTATCTTTCATTAAATTCTCTCGATACGCTTTATAAAAATGCAGAATTCACCTCCCTATTTGTGCAACTCATGGGTGACGCTTTTACTCTAGGCGTCACCTTTTGTCAACACTTTTTCTTTAATTCTGTTGTCTTTTTGTAACAACCGCATTAAAATGGTTCTAAGAGCAACTTCTGCCGCACACCGTTCAGATGACCTACTAGCTGTTCTAACCCTTGAAGATAAGCAAAAAGTATTTAGTTACATTGAGTTTTTGAAGAGCTAAAAGAAGTAAAACCTGCATTAGCAGGTTTTCTCGCTATTTAGCGGATAGGAACAATATTCGACATAACATGGAGGAATTTGCCGAAATATGCCGGAACAACTTTTAAGTTAGCAGAACAAGAAGGAATCCGTATTGACTATTGGGACTTAGGTCCAAACATCGAGGCCCTCTATCATGCGGAGCCTGGGATGCAGCCGGTAATTTGCTTTTCCACTAATCTTAAAAAAAGTAACGTTGCCCATTTCCGCACCGTCTTTGCAGAGGAATTGGGGCACCACTTTACAACAGTTGGTTACACCTTACCCAGAACATATGCGTCCTATAGGGACAGGCTGATGATATGCAAATCGGAGTGGCTTGCGTTAAAGTGGGCCGCGGAGTTTCTGATACCGGTGGACAGGCTGTTTGATGCAGTTGGTGATGGGCCCACAGAAATGTGGGAGTTGGCAGAAAAGCTTGAAGTAGACCAGGAGCTAGTTGAACTTCGAGTGAAGATGCTACATGCTTTGATATAGCATTATACTTTCTTTGGGTCGTAGACACTTCCTAGTGGTCTCGCATCCAGATAAACAATAAGAAAGCGCCATTAAGCGCTTTCTTTATATAGAGACTTTTTTGGTGCAAAGGTTTCCTTAATTGCTGAGCCTCAGGCAACGTCGCAACCCGCGAACGTTATTCGAAATGTTAGGTAAGATTTGACGGCAAGGAGGATTTGTCATGAAAATCAGTGAGATATTTAAGCTTGGGGTAAATCAGATGCAACTGGATTTTGTAAATGTTGATATTGATAAAGATTATCCCCTATATATAGATCCATACCTTATTTCAACAAGAAGTGACCCGTGGTCTGTAGAAGTAGATAGAACTATTTAAAAACTTTTTCTCGAAAGTAGCAGAAAACATAAGAATTAAACAATACAACGAAGCTAAAGTGTTATTCCAATTTATGTCTGAACCCAAAGAAACGTGTTTAGGTGTAAGTACAAAAGGAACAAGAAATGGCAAAGGTGTTGGGGAAGAAAATGCAAATGAAATTATTAATGAGATTATTAGGAGTAAAGCAATTGAAAACGGATTAGTTAAAAATCTCGAAGATCTTATTGTATTTGTTGATGATATTGATAAGGATAAGTTATCTGATATGACAACGAACATAATTAGGAAACATTTAATTGATTACACGAAAGAACAATGTAATATCTGGAATATCCAAATGTCCAAAGAAGAAACTCTACCATATTGGAATCCACAAATTGAAGATTGGGATAATACAATTACAGATTTGCTTTTTTACAAAGGGAGAGAACTAATTTTAGTACCAAAAGCTATTGTATCACCAATTTCAATATTTAATGCTCAGAAGTATGATTGGTATTTTGTTATTACCAGAGAACGAGAAGAACATTTAAGCAGAAATTCATCATTGGTAAAAATAAGAAAATATAAAAATGGTAAAGAAAGATATTACTTGCCCAAAAAAGATGTCAAAGAGTATAGAGATAATCAAATAAGAAATGGTGATTACGAAAATAAAAAGGATTATTTAAGAAAATATACTCAAAAGCATCCGGAACTTTTTGAGCAATTTAGAGTGTCCATGTTAAGAAAAGTTGAAGCTTTGCCTGACGAGAAATTTATGGAATATACTGGTCAGATTAATATTGAGGAATTAATTGATGATCTTATAGGTTATCTACGGAGTATTCCATATGGTACGGATCATGCTTCAACTTATCACAAATTTATAAAATCAATTCTTGAAATATTGTTTTATCCTTCATTAAACAATCCTACAATGGAAGAAAAAATCCACCAGGGTAGGAAAAGAGTTGATATTATAATGAACAATATTGCCAATAAAGGTTTTTACTATAGGTTACATGACATTAATAAGATATTCTGTCCTTATGTTTTTATTGAATGCAAAAATTATAGTAAGGATGTTGGTAATCCTGAATTAGACCAACTATCTGGAAGGTTTAGTTTTAATAGAGGAAAATTTGGAATATTGATGTGTAGAAAAATAGATAATAAAAATTTGTTTTATCAAAGGTGTTCTGATACGTATAAAGATGATAGAGGTTTAATAATTCCTCTAGATGATCAAGATATTGTATCCATGCTTGAAGCCATAAAAAGTAATGAAGACTATTGGGTCGAGAATATCCTTGATAACATAAAAAACAAAATAATTTTAAATGGGTAAAACAATGTCCACACGAGACGTACTACCAATTATGTATTTGATGTCAATAAATAAGGAGAACGAGGTATCTAGGAACATTAACGGTATTTTATTTGTATCGGATTCAGTAATTGGTTGGATAAAATCTGTAGTTTTAGTTGCTTTTGGTTTGCTCAAACTGCTAGACAAATTTATCCCTTAAGGACCGATCGACCTTCAACTTCTCAGAGAAAGAGTATAAGGACTTAACAGAAGGAATTTTATAGCTACTATTGTCTAATCCATCTTTCCGTATGGATTAAATGACATATCAAATATAAGACGGAAGAAAGGTTTTAGATTCATATGACAAAGGCTTTTTTTAGTTATGGTTAACCCACAGTTAATAAAAGATTTTAGATTAAAGGTTAATAACGATTCGTACTTTACCTTACAACACTACAAGAATAAGTGCGGACGAAATTATTGGAACCTAATTTGTTCATGCATGGACTGGATTGATGTTGCAATTGATTATATCGTTAATAAAGAAAGTTTAAGTGACAGCATTAATATTAAGTGTATGCAAGCGTATACATACATATCAGCTATTGACATTGTTTGGCAATCCATCCAACAGCTCCATAGAGCAATTATTAGTAAAAATAGTGTCCCGTTCTCTGGTGAAAAAAAGATATTCACGGATAATACTATTTCCTGCGACGATAACGAATACTTCAAACACATTAGAGCAGTATTCGGGGCTCACCCTGTAAATCTTAATAAAGAAGGAAAATGGTTTGCAAGCTGGCCAACAGATCATGTTTATCTGCAATATGATTACACTGTAATATTATATAATGCAAATGTTGATAATGAACATATGGTTTTTGGGTATAGGGTAAATGAACTTGACGAATTCCTTATTACAAGATATGGCTACCTTAATTTATTAATCGAGGAACTCGAAAACCAATACCAAAGCTATAAAAAAGAAAAGGCCAATCAAAAAATCGGACTGTCTAATTGCATAATAGAACAATTAGTAATCTTAAAAAGTGAAGCAGAAAATCGTTTAAATAATGATTACTACTTATATATAATTACAGAACTTTTATTGCTATACCAGACAAACAGCACATTAGAATACAACAAAAAAGCGGTTGATAAGTATTTAAATGAATGCAATAAACTTGTCGAAGAAATACTTGTTAACCTACAAAACATGGAGTTAATAGATTTGGAGAATGGATATCTTATTGATTTGGAGCACCCCAACGAAATACACTATCCTCTTTCCAAGATATACGAAAGCCTGCGAGAAAAGAGCAATGAGTTATATGACTACTATTTAAATAAAATTAGTATGTTCCTAAAAGACTTCGTTACTATAATGCCCGATATGAATGATGATGAGGTTTTCTTACTTATAAAGGTTGGACTTTTTTCCTATTGGGAGAGCACTAAAAAAAGAAAAGAAGCAACCTAATAGTAAAAAGGAGTTTAATAAGGATTATCATAATGCAAATACTCCATTAGAAAAAGATGCTGCAAAACGGCAAATTGATTACCTTAACACACAAATCGATAAGCAAGTATATAAAATATATGAATTAGGCCAAGAAGATATTAAATTGGTAGAAAAAGGCTAATCTACTTCTCTTTTTCACCACTCCACGACCACCTTTATCTCAATAAAGGAATGGATGTGATTACATGCCCCCTGTCAAAATCCTCTGGGATCCCGATGGTATTGAACTTAACTCCCTCGGCACAAACAAGTTCCTAGGAGCCACCGACGGCGACACCCCATCAGTTGCCGTCAACATCAGAATGCTCAGCATAGACACCCCGGAAGTCCACTACCCTGGGAATCAAAAGCCTTCAAAACAGGATGATAAACTTGCCCAGTTATCTGAATGGATCAAAAGTGGACAAGCGCCGATCGACGCATCCCTCGGAGATTTCCTCTACCCCAAACTTGCTAACGCTAACAGGATATGAATTTCGCATGTGCATAAAGTTGTTCGGGATCACCGAGAAACTGGTCCATGGTGATTTCTGTCTACTAAAGAACAAACCGCTTGGATTTCTAGGTACTGCATGGATATGACAACCCGGGAGATCTACTTCCCACAAGATTACTACAATGTAGCACCATACAACCGTATCTTTGTGTGGCCACAGGATGTTATGGAAGCTGTGGCGAGGTTGAATTTGGTGATGGCAGAGAAATAATTCGTCACCGGATATGTTAGGGATCTTTCTCACTATAAACAATACCGAAAGGGGAAAGCTAATTGCATAAAGCTCAGTTTAATCTTCCAAACCATCCAGAAATTCACATTCAAGTTAGCAAGACTTTTTGGACTGGAAAACCTAAAGTCTGGATAAATGGAAAAACTGCAGAAAAAGTAAACGGGCAAAGTAGAGCCTTTATTATCCCCCTACCGGATGGAGATTCAACTTTTTGAGGTGTTTTATATGAACATTTCATTTCCGATAAGTAGTACAATTGATTCACGGCGATCGGCACGTAGTTACAAAATGATTGCCGTCGATAAGGATGTCATGGAATCTATAATAGACTTTGCACAGACTATGTCAGTCCCCTTTGATCACAGAGTTGAAATTAAGTTCTTTCATGCTGACCCGACAAAATCTCTTTACCCTCTCATGATATCTCCACCAGACAACATTGCTTTTATAGCAGAAACAGATATTGTCTCTATCAGTAAGGTTGGTTTCATTGGAGAATTTCTTATTCTTTTCGCCCAGTATAAAGGCCTATCAACCTGTTGGTACGGGCACTATAAACTAGCGGAACTTGAGCGTTTAATGCCCCATTTGCAATCAATCGAACAACTAAAAGAATCAAACATGGGTTATGGCTATTCCAAAGGAGTAACCACCGGCAGACGGGCTATTTGTATAACGCCCCTCGGCTATTATGAAGACAGTGGATTGCACCTTTTGGATAGATTACAGAAGAAAATAGTAAGCTTCAAACGTAAAGAAATTAAGTATCTGCTTGAAAATCCTGGTGATTATGATAAGCTTTCTGCTAACATTTTATATGCTCTAGACTTAGGAAGAAAAGCTCCATCTGCTGCTAATTCTCAAATGTGGAGATTTTCCTTTGAGGATTCTTTCAAAACAATTACTATTGCTATGCCAGTGGGATATAAGCATTTCAAATGGGAACACCCAAACGTTGATATTGGCATTTGCGCATGTCACGTCTGGCTCGGGCTAATTGATAAAGGATATAACCCAAAAGTTACTGTAGTTGAAGATTTCGGGAGAGCCGTTTGGAGAATCTCAATATAACTTCATCAAACGTATGAAGTATGATGGAAATTACCCCTTCTCCCGATACCGATACTGCAACGCCTCCGCCAAATGAGCGGTCCCGATCGACTCCTGCTCCGCCAGATCCGCAATGGTGCGAGCCAGCCGTAGGACCCGGGCATATCCCCTGCCCGACAGGTTGAAGGCTTGGATGGCCCTCCCTAAGAACTGGCGTTCCGCCTCACCTAGGAGGCAGTGCTGCTTGATCTCCCTGGCTCCCATATGGGCGTTGCAATGAAGTCCCGTTCCATGCAATCGCCGCTTCTGTCGTTTGCGGGCGGCCAAAACCCGGCTGCGGATAGCCGCCGAAGACTCCCCCTCCTCTTTGCTCAGCAATTCCTGGTGGGGCAGACGCGGCACCTCCACCACCAGATCGATCCGGTCCAGTAGCGGTCCCGAGAGCCGGGAGCGGTAGCGTTGGATCTGGAACGGCGTACACGTGCATGGTCGGGTCGCGTCCCCCTGGTAACCGCAGGGACATGGGTTTTGACTGGCCACCAACATGATCTTGGCCGGGTAAGTCAAGGTCGTGGCAGCGCGCGCAATGGTCACCACCCCATCCTCCAGCGGTTGACGCAGCGCCTCCAGCGCTTCCCGGGGAAACTCGGGAAACTCGTCCATAAAGAGCACCCCGTGATGGGCCATGCTCACCTCGCCCGGGCGGGGGATCTTTCCACCGCCGATAAGACCGGCGCTGCTGATGGAGTGATGGGGACTGCGAAACGGACGCTGCGTCATGAGGGCCACCCCGGAGGGGAGTGTGCCCGCCACACTGTAGACCCGGGTCAACTCCATCGATTCCTCCCGCGAAAGCGGTGGCATGATGGAAGGCAGCCTCCGCGCCAGCATCGTCTTGCCCGAGCCCGGCGGTCCGCTAAAGAGCAGGTTATGCCCCCCGGCAGCAGCGATCTCCAGCGCCCGTTTGGCATGGTCTTGTCCCCTAACATCCCGAAAATCTTCTGCGTATTCCAGTTCTTCCCCATCATCCCAGGAGATCTCCACGGGCTCTGGAGTCCAATCCCCATTAAAGAACCCTACCGCCTCCCGCAGATCCCTAACCGGTACAGGGCGAACCCCCTCCACCACGGCGGCTTCCCGCAGGTTGTCACAGGGATGAACAAAGAACTCAAACCCGCGTTCCACCACTTCTTGGCCCATGGACAATACCCCGTGGGTCGGCCGCACCTGGCCGTCAAGGGCCAACTCCCCGACGATAACTGCCCGCTCCAACAGCTCCTCGGCGATCAAACCATGGGCGGCCAGAATACCTAAGGCAATAGCCAGATCAAAGGCAGCGCCTTCCTTTCGAATATTGGCCGGCGCCAAATTGATGACGATCTTATGCCCCGGAAAATCAAAGCCGGAGTTGCGAATCGCCGAACGAACCCTCTCCTTCGATTCCTTGACCGCTGTATCCGGCAGCCCAACGATATCAAAGGATGGCAACCCCATGCCGAGATCGACTTCCACGGTAACCAAGAAGCCTTCCACGCCAATAACCGTGGCGCTCATCGCTTTTGCTATCACGAGTAGTAATTGCCCCTTTCCATCCCAAATGCGCCTTGGATGTGGAGATGGGTCTTTAATGTCCCGTCATGCGAAAACTCCATCGACATCACATCAAAACGACAAGCCTGTTCCCGCAGACGATGCCGACAGAGGTAGAGCAGCGCAGCCCGGGTCAGATGGCGCTGCTTCCGCCGGGTCACCGCCTCCAACCCGCTGCCGTAGGAATTTCCTATCCGCGTTTTAACCTCGATAAAGACCAAAGCCTCTCCATCTCTGGCTACAATATCCAGTTCTCCATAGGGCGTCTGATAGTTGCGGCAGAGGATCCCATAGTTCTTTTCGCTTAAGATGCGAACCGCCTCTTCCTCTCCCAGTTTACCGATGGTTTGTCGATATCCGGTCATCATGCTCATCCCTTTTATATTAATATTACATATTTTCTATATATTTTTAATAATTCCTGCGCATAATTTGGAATTGTTGCCCTAGAGCACTAATTCTTACAAAAAAAATAAAAAGACGCCTTACGGCATCCTCTAGCTTTTGATAATTGTTTATAGAGTCGAATCTGCAAGATAGGAGTCAGAAGACAGGAGCCAGTAGTCAGAATGCTCGGATAGCTCATGAAGCAACTCATCGAACCATACACGTACCACTACTTAGAAAATGCCCTTGTCGTCCCCGTCAACTTACAATTTTCATCCCTTCGCTTGCGTCAACGGTT